>Ga0256407_10003173_pt1 | contig 29828 bp, 30 predicted proteins | sample RumenRJG_04DNA_FD_193489 | JGI IMG/M metagenome (GOLD analysis project Ga0256407, IMG submission 193489) | Bovine rumen microbial communities from Lethbridge, Alberta, Canada - RJG_04 | ecosystem: Host-associated > Mammals > Digestive system > Stomach > Rumen | place: Canada: Alberta...
ACTAAATGACATGGTGTCATGCCATTCTTCCCACGTTGCTTTTCTTTTTACAAGGTAGTGATTATACACAAAGCGGCAGCAACCGAAGTTCTTTGAGAAGAACTCCCGCTGCTCTTTATTTGGATATGCACGATATTTGTATCCTCTGCTGCGCTTCATGATATACCTCCGAACGTGTGTTCTATTATATCACGAAGCCTCAGTGTTTTGAAGTGGTTGAGCCCTGCAACTTTCCGCCGGAAACCGCCTGAAAGCGCCAAACCAGGCGCCATTTTGTGCTTCCTTCGACCCAACGGGATCTGGCATTACTGCTCTGACGATTTTACAAAAGTATCCGGCAACCATATGCCGGGATCTTGATCTTAGCTGCGGTGCGGGCGATTCATCCCACTACCTACAGAGAGATAGGGGCTGTCTCGCCTATTCTTGGTAAAGCCCGGCCCCGCTTTTTCATTTATTCGTAGAATTCCCTAAAGAACTGTATGTTGGCAAGCATAGGCCTGAGTCCCTCGTTCTGCTCCTTTTTTATCACCTCGACTATCCTGTCGTTCACAGGCGTAGGAACACCGTACTTTTTGCCCCATTCGCAGACTACTCCGTTGATGGCATCGACCTCGCAAGGCTTGCCCTTGAGGACATCCTGCAGCATCGACGGGAATATGCCGAAATGCTTCTTCATCGCGATCGGCACCAGTATCTCGGCGAACTTCTGCTTTGCCGTATTGTTGTAATAGAAGAGCTTTGTTATGTCCTTTCCCTGCACAGGGGCGAAGCTGACGCCTCCCGTCCTTGCGACATCGATGCACTCCTTCATGCATCTCACCGCGACCTTTCTGGCAGGCTTCCAGCTCGCGACGTCTCCGAATGTGCCGCCTATCACCGTGCCAAGGCCCGAGTAAGTAGCGTTGATGAGCAGCTTTGACCAGCGCGCACCGATCAGATTGTCCTCTATATCGACCGGACACATCTTTTCAAGCACGCTCTTCACCTTTTCGATCCTCTCCTCAGGCATGCCCTCCATGCCTCCCATGTGGAAGGACAGGCTGTCCGGATCGCTCGTGAGCTCGCAGTTCCCCGGCTCCGTCATCGTGGCGCCCCACTCGACCGTGCAGCCGATGGTCCTGTCTGCGCCGACTATCTCAGCTATGCCAGGCTCAGGTATGCCGTTCTGAAGAGTCACTATGACGCCGTCATCAGCCAGCATCGGTTTGAGCATCGTAACTACCTCAGGATTGTGGAGCTGCTTTGTCATCAGGAATATGATGTCGTAAGGCCCCTTCATCTGATCGGGCAGTATGGCATTTACAGGCGTCGTGAAATCGACAGTTCCGCCTATATGCGCTCCGTTCTTCTGAAGCGCTTCTACATGCTTCACATTGCGGTTCACGAGTTCAACCGGAAAACCGCTTTTAGTAAGATAAGCTCCGAGAATGGTACCGAGAGAGCCGGCACCGTATATAGCACATTTCATCAAAGACTCACCCCCTGTCCCTCTGTAAAACCTGTTTACGATCACATTTTACCACATCTCGGAAATGTAACGCTCATGCATCGGATAAAACAAAAGATCAGGGCGCATCAGCCCCTGATCCTTATCACTTTGCCTGAACCCTCGAACGAATAGCCGCCGAGTTCCTCCAGTTTTGATCTGAACTCATCGCTGCCGAGCAGTCTGAGGAAGCACTGCATCTCCGGCAGTTCATATGTCTCAGGCCTCATAGCGAAGTCGTACTCTTCTTCGCCTACAGGTATGAAGTCGAGTCCCATCGCGTGCGCTGCCGAGTATACTCCCATGCCGCAGTCCGCCTCACCGCTTGCCACCTGAGCAGCAACGGCCATATGTGTCGCAGCCTCAGCGTCATATCCGTCGATCTCTGACGGATCTATGCCGGCCTGCTTCAGCCTGTAGTCGAGAAGCACTCTCGTGCCCGCTCCTCTCTGCCTGTTTACGAATCTTACCCTTGTAAGGTCTTCAACTCCTTTGATCCCAAGCGGATTGCCCGGAGCGACCATGATGCCCTGCGTTCTCCCTACGCCCTTTACCAATAACATTTCTTCGTCAGGAAACAGTTTCTTTATATAGGATTCGTTATATACGCCCGTATCCTCGTCAAGAAGGTGAGTCGGCGTCATATGAGCTTCTCCTCTGCGAAGAGCCATGAGTCCGCCTAGGCTTCCGACGTGCGTGCTCGACAGCCTCATGCCCTCGTTTTCACCCGACATGAGGTCGGATATGACATCAAGCAGCAGGTCGTGGCTTCCGGTGCAGACTATGGTACGTCCGACATCCTCCGCGGACCTGAAGAGTATCACCTCCACGGTCTCTCCCGCTTCGAAGCCCTCGCTCTCCTGAGGGATCACGCAGAAACCGTCGGCCTTCACCATGCTCATAGCGGCTCCGGCACCCCTTGCAAGCGGAGCGCAGACATAGCGTCCGCCTACACGTCCGACTCTTACCCTGACATATTCCCTGTGCTTGAGCGAAGATACCAGGCGCCTTGAGAGCACTGCCTTTATCCTGCGCTCGTGCGACTCCCTGAGTCCCGTAAAAGACCTCAGGACCGGATACACGAAGCTCTCGACTGCCAGATACGCTGACACCGGATAGCCCGGTATTCCTATCACCGGCTTGCCGCATGCCTTCGCCAGAATGACAGGCTTGCCCGGCTTCATCGCCACTCCGTGGATGAACACCTCTCCTATCTCCCTGAGGATGTGTACGGTGTAATCCTCAGTGCCTGCGCTCGAGCCGGCGTTCACGATCACCATGTCGTTCTCTTCAAGCGCCTTCAGCACTGCAGATCTTATCTTTTCGTAGTCATCCTCGACTATGTCATACCTGTGCGGCACGCCGCCGTTTTCGCGCACCATGGCCTCGAACATCCTCGAGTTGGATTCTATTATGTCCCCTTCCTTCGGGTCTTCATAAGGCTCCACTATCTCGGTGCCCGTCGGTATGATCCCCACCTTCGGCTGAGCATAAACGGATATCTCCGTGACGCCTCCCGAAAGCAGCACTCCGATGTCGATCGGACGTATGCGGTGGCACCTTGTAAGTATCATCTCGCCGGTTACTATGTCTTCACCGACAGGTCTCACATGCTCCCAGGAGTGCGCTGCAGCACGTATCACCATGCCTTCAGCAGTCTCCTGCGTATCCTCAGCCATTATGACAGCGTCATACGGCTTTTTGACCGGATCCCCTGTGTCGACTATCATGTAGTCTTCGCCCGGCTTCAGTGTGAGCGGTGAAGCCTCTGAAGCGCCTTCTGTTGCAGCGGACACGACCGCTATGCCGTCCATCGCCGCAGAATTATACAGCGGTGATGAATACTTAGCGTATACCGCCTCTGATGTGACCCTGCCCAGAGCGTCGATCACGCTTATGACCTCCGCGCGTGGCTCAGCAGCATCGCCGAGAGCGTTCATGTATATTTCCCTGGCCTCTTCAACAGGCGTGGTCTTAAGATAAAGATTCCGCTTCATTTCTTTTACCTCCAGAGGTGCACTGTGACCGTATCTCCCGGCCTCATCCCTTCAGTGTTCTCGCTCATCACAAAATATCCGTCAGACGCGCTCATAGGGGATATCATCCCCGATCTGGCAAATACCGGCACGGCTTCAGGCTCATCCCCGTCTGTCAGCCTTACAAGCTGGAATGTCATCCGCCCCGGTGCGGCAGGAATATTAGTATCAAGCTTTGCTTTTATCTTCAGCCCGCCGTCATATCCGGTAAACTCATGCCACAGCCATATCAGGACCTGCTCATATACCATCAGAGCCGCTGCCGGATGCCCCGGAAGGCCAATGTACAGCGTGCTGCTGGCACTGTCAAATGCCGTGATGGTAGGCTTTCCCGGCTTTGCAGCGATGCCGTGTGTGAGCACCCCGCTGTCAGCAGCCTTGCCTATGAGTTCTGCCGACATGTCCTTTTTGCCCTGAGAGCTCCCGCCCGACATGACGACCAGGTCGCTGTCCGCCTTAGCCGCCTCGAGCGCATCTCCGATCGCCCTGCCGTCATCTTTCAGCGACAGCATCCTTACGACAGTGAATCCTTCTGCTGCGCTCCTCGATGCTATCGTATATGAATTGATGTCGCGTATCTGCCCTGGTCCCGGCGTCTCGTCCGGTCCCACAAGCTCGTCTCCCGTGGATATGACCGTAACGCGCCAGGGCACGATCACCGGTACCGAAGAGATACCCGCAGCCGCAAGCACTCCAACGTCCTGAGGCCTGAGTTTACGCCCCTTTGGAAGAAGCAGGCTGCCCTCCGCAACATCCTCTCCTATCTGCACCACGTTCTCTCCCGGAGCGGCAGACTTCGACACAGCCAGCATTCCGTCTACGAAAGCCTCGCAGTACTCGATCATCACTACCGCATCAGCGCCGTCAGGCACATATCCGCCCGTCGGCACGTAAACGCAGCATCCGGGCTCAACGGTGAGTCCTGATGAGTCAGTGCCAAGCAATACCTCTCCGCTTACCTTCAGCATGGTAGGTATCATGTCTCCCGCTGCGCCTACATCCGAGCTCCGTACAGCGTAGCCGTCCATTATCGACCTCCTGTACGGAGGGATGTTTTCTTTCGAAAATATGTCTAAAGCAAGGATGCGCCCTGCCGATTCAGTGAGACTGACATCCTCCGTTACCGGCATCAGCCCGCCGCAGCGTTCCATGAGCTTCTTCCTTGCTTCACTTACCATATCTACAGTGAGAAGTTTCATTTTACACGATCCTTCCCTTCTCCATGTGATGCACCTTATCGAACAGATCATTCATCTCATCCCACTGGTGGCTCACTATGAGCCAGGTGGATCCGTCCTCGCGGTGCCTTTCCATTATTATCTCCTTGAACAGAGCCTCGCTGTCGGCATCGAGGTTCGACAGCGTCTCATCCATGAGGACCATCTTCGGTCTGAAAATGATCGCTCTTATGAAAGAGAGTTTCTGTCTCTCTCCGCTCGAAAGGCTGCCAGCGTACTGGTCCTTAAGATCCAGCAGGCCCACTCGCTCCATCAGATCCTCGATCTCATCACAGCCGGTCTGCTCTCCTCTTATCTTCAGAGGATATACTATGTTGTCATAAACGCTCCTGTGCATCAGGTACGGACGCTGGCTCATCATGGTCATGTCGGTCATGCTGAGACCCTCATAGTCTACCGAGCCCGAATCAGGCTGTACTATACCCATGATAAGCTTCAGAAGCGTCGTCTTGCCGCAGCCGTTCGGTCCCACAAGTCCGTGTATCAGGCCGCTTTCTATAATCAGATCGTCTATGTACAGATCCGTTTTTCCGATCGTCTTGCGGAGCTCAGTAATTCTCATCGCGGATCTGCTCCTTTCTGACGTAGTCTCCGAGAGTCTGAAGTATGAAAGCCATTATGAGCAGCAGGACGCCGAGTCCTATGCCCTCGGAATATATGCCCTGGCTTTTGAGGAGCGATATCATGGTCGTCATGGTGCGGGTGTGGCCCTTTATGTTGCCTCCGACGAGCATGACGGATCCGACCTCGCTTATTGCCCTGCCGAAACCGGTGATGATGCAGAAATATATCTCGTTTCTGAGTTCGCTCAGGATGAGCCTGTCAGTCTGCTTCCTGCCGGCGCCCATCGTCTTTGCGAACGCACGTATCGCAGGTACGGCGCTTTCGGCATACGAAAAGACCATACCGCTTATTATAGGCGTTATGATCAGTACCTGAGCGAGCACCATCCCTCTGACCGTAAACAGAAGCGACAGAGGGCCGAGAGGCCCTCCGCGCATCGTAAGCAGATATACCAGCAGTCCTATTACAACAGGCGGCACTCCCATGAGCGTGCGGTTGATCCTTACGACTGCCTTTTTACCTGTAAATTCGTGGTTCTGGAGCCACAGTCCTATCGCCACACCCAGCACTGCGGATATGAGTGTGGACGCGAAGGCCATCTCAAAGGTGACCTTTATGGCGCTCAGCACAGCAGGATTGGTGAATACTCCGCTGAGCCATTCTCCCATTATCGCTTTATATTAGTTATCAGTACCTGCGTTAGGTGTGAACAGAGCCTGTCCATATTCCTCAACACCGTATTCGCCGATCAGCTTCTGCACTTTCTCAGATGTGATCCACTCGATGAATGCGTTGGCTGCCTCGTTGTTGACCTCAGGGTACTTCTCAGGGTTGACTGCGATGACACCGTACTGGTTCAGAAGCTCCTTGCCTCCTTCACAGATGATCTCGAGAGAGTAATCATTCTCGGAATCCATCGACTGCTTGAGCCATGTTCCTCTGTCTGTCAGGCAGTAAGCTTCCTTCTCGTTTGCCATTGTGAGAGTAGCTCCCATGCCCTGTCCGGACTCCATGTAGTTAGGATTTGATGCAGGGTCGATGCCGAGGCCTTCCCAGATCTTCTTCTCTTTCTTGTCTGTTCCGGAATCATCACCGCGCGATACGAACGGAAGCTGCTGATCGTTGAGAGCTCCGAAGAACGCAGCAACGTCGTCAGTCTTTTCAAGCGGCTCAATAGGGCCTACCACGACAAAGTCGTTGTACATTACAGGGAATCTCTCGACTCCGAATCCGTTGGCGACGAATTCCTCTTCACTTGCCTTGGAGTGAACGAGCACTATGTCGACCTGTCCGTCCTCGCCCATCTTGAGGGCTTCACCGGTTCCTACTGCAGTCCACTGAAGATCGATACCCGTATCCTCCTTGAAGAGCGGCTGCAGATAATCGAGCAGTCCGGTATCCTCAGTGCTGGTTGTCGTAGCCATCATCAGTGTTCCGCCTGTCTCCTCCTCTGCAGGAGCAGCCTCTTCTTCGCTCTGTCCTCCGCCGCACGCAGCGAATGAAAGAACCATCATTCCGCTCAGCAGAAGAACCAATAACTTCTTCATCTTCATCCTTCATACCTCCTCATCAATAACAAATATTGTGTTTATCCAAAGCACATGCGTCCGCACGCGCGATCGATAGCTGCTTACGGCCTCGCGCACTCACCGTCACGGCCGAGCATGATCTCCAGCCCGTGCTCAAGCGGATCGAGCAGGAATTCAAGGCACTCCCTTACCGCCTTAGGGCTTCCCGGGAGATTGATGATAAGAGTCTCATTTCTCATTCCTGACGTCGCTCTCGAGAGCATGGCCTTTGGAGTCTTGGTCATGGAATATGCTCTTATCGCTTCGGAGATCCCCGGAGTCATGCGGTCGCACACATCCTTAGTTGCCTCAGGCGTTCTGTCGCGTTTGCTGAATCCCGTGCCTCCTGTGGTGAAGATCACGTTCACCTGCCTCTGGTCGGCAAGCCTCATGAGCTCCTTCTTGAGCAGAGCCGGTTCATCAGGTATCAGTACGCCTTCTATGACGTTATAGCCCGCTTCCGTGAGGATCTCTCCTATCAGCGGACCGCTTTTGTCTTCTCGCTCTCCTGCTGCTCCCTTATCGGAAAGCGTTACCCAGGCAGCGGTGAATGCCCTGTCAGGCGCAGCCTCTATCATCTCGATGGTATCGCCTGCCTTTACAGTGCCGCCCTCGATCACCACGGCGAACACGCCTTCTCTCGGCATGATGCAGTCGCCTACCTGATGATAGATAGCGCAGTGCGAATGGCACTCCTTGCCGATCTGCGTCATCTCGAGCAGAGCATCGCCTATCCTGAACCTGGTGCCTACAGGCAGTGCGCGGAAGTCAAAGCCCTCGGCAACTATGTTTTCACCGAACGCCCCGAACTCCACATCGGCGCCCCTTTCGCGGAACTTCTCTATCTTTCCGAGGGAAAGCAGGCTAACCTGCCTGTGCCATTTGCCAGCGTGAGCATCGCCCTCAATGCCCCATTCAGGCACCAGCTTTATCGACGGCACCTCCGTTTTCTGAGTTCCCTTCTTTTCACTTATGCATACGGCAACTACGCGGCCGGTATCTCCCATTCTCTTATCCTCCTATCTGTGACATCAGCCGGTGCTCAGCGTGAGCGTCAGCTGTCTGATCCATGTTATCGAAGCAATGCGCTTCGGGTTTTTTAAGTATGGCCTCACGCAGGGCCTCACGGAGCTCATCATCCGTTCCTTTAAGGAATGGAACGAGATCTGTACCTGTGTCATAGGAAAGACACGGCTTGAGCTGTCCCTGAGAAGTAAGCCTCACCCTGTTGCACAGATCGCAGAACTTGCCGTGCATGGCGCTTATGAAGCCTATGTCTCCCTTGAGGCTTTCGCTTTTGTAGTAAACCGCCGGGCCGTTGCCTCGGGTCTGCGGATCGGGTTCAAGATCGGGCCACCTTTCCATGAGCATTCTGAGTATGTCCGGATTCGCCATTCCCATTTCTGCGCTTGCGGCTCCGACAGGCATCAGCTCGATGAAGCGGACATCCACGTTATATTTTTCAGCAAGTCCGGCAAGGTCTGTCAGCTCGTCCTCGTTGAAACCCCTCTGCGGCAGCACGTTGATCTTTGTTTTTATTCCTGATTCTGCAGCGAGCTCCATTCCGTGCAGGGTCTTCTCAAGCTTTCCTCTTCCGGTTATATATTCAAACTTTTCGGGATCGAGAGTATCCAGGCTGATGTTTATGCCGTCGATCCCTATATCCTTAAGCTCATCTATATAGTTTTCAAGCTGCTGTCCGTTCGTAGTGACAGTGACCTCATCTATCCCATCCAGAGCCTTGATGCTCCTCATAAGCCCGGTGCATCCAAGTCTTACGAACGGCTCGCCGCCCGTGATCTTTATTCGGCTTATCCCGAGCCCTGCCGCAGCTCTGCATATGCGGACGATCTCCTCGTAAGTCAGTATATGACTCATCGGGACTTTATCGCATCCGTCAGGCATGCAGTACCTGCACCTTAGGTCGCATCTGTCGGTTATTGAGACGCGCATGTATTCTATTTTCCGTTCAAAATTGTCAACCATATTTGGATTTTACCACTTTTTATATTATAGCTTACCCATAAAAAGAAATTAATATATTCCTTTTTGTAATAAGCACTAAAAAGCTGCGCATGCAGCACAGCCTTAAATGTCAGAATCTGAAGTCTCCGCTTTTTCCTCCCGTCTTCGAAACAAGGTGTATATCGCTTATGACCATTCTCTTGTCGATGGCCTTGCACATGTCATATACGGTAAGTAGTGCCGTGCTCACACCTGTGAGAGCCTCCATTTCGACTCCGGTCTTCCCGTCCGTAACAGCTGTGCAGAATGCAGTTATGGTGCAGGCCTCTTCATCCGTTTCAAAGCGGATCTCCGCGTTGGTAAGACTCAGAGGATGGCACATAGGGATGAGGTCGGAAGTCCGCTTTGTACCCATGATCCCGGCAGTCTGCGCTACAGTAAAGACGTCGCCCTTTTTCACTTTTTTCCCAAGCACGGCATCCATGACTTCCCGGCTGACAGAGATCGTCCCCTGTGCAGTCGCGCTCCTTCTTGTGACGTCCTTATCCGAAACGTCGACCATGCGGGCATTGCCATTTTCATCAAAATGCGTGAATTCGCTCATGTTCAGTCCCTCTTTTCAAGTATTTCCGTTATGCGCCTTCTGCAGCGGCTGCCCTGGCATCTGCCGAAGCCCGCTCCCGTGCGTCTCTTTACGGATTCAAAGTCGTGTGCACCTCTATTTATCGCCTCAAGCACTTCGGCCTTTGTGATATCCATGCACGCGCATACCACCTCACCGTAGTTCCTGTCGTTATCGATAAGCGCTGCGCGTTCCTCTTCACTCAGATCGCGTGCTCTTATTATACCCCTTCTGCGCGGATCAAAGTCAGGATTTTGCGTCGTCCTGCCCGCGTAAGAAGCCGCCTTGTCTGCGACCAGTTCTCCAAGTTTATTCGAGAATGTCAGCCCCGGTGTCTTTATCCCTATGAGGCTTATGAGTCCTTCTTCTTCGAGTATCTGAAGTTCCTTTATACTGTCGTCTTTTTTTACTATGCCCCCGTCCTGTGCTGAAACATAGTAAGGATCAGGTCTGAGAGAACCGAAGGTCCTGATCTGCAGCGACAGGTCTATGCCCGGAGCGACCTCCCGGCAGAGCTCCTCAAGCTGCTTCAGTCCGTCGCGATTCGTTCTCATGTCTTTTGCTTCGGTTTCTTCTGCCGATGCGTCACGCCGCGTAGGTCCGGCAAGCAGATTCCCGTCAACAGTCGGAACTATGGTAAGTCCCTTGCCGTCCTCTCCTTCATGGAAGATTATATGATTCACGAAAGCTCCTGCTGCCCTGTCCAGAACGATGTAGTCCGCAGCGGCCGGATACAGCCTTATGAGCGGTTTTTCCGTCATCTCTCTGACGGCGTCAGACGAAAGACCCGCCGCATTGACCACAGCCTTTGCGGAATAGATCCCGTTCTCCGTTTCGACCGTGAAGCTGCTTTCCCCTCGCCGGATCCCGGTCACAGCAGTTCCGAAAACAAAGCGCGCTCCGTTGTCTCTTGCGTTCTCGAACGCGGCTATGCAAAGCTCCCACGGGTCAACAGTGCCTGTGGACGGCGAAAGCAGAGCGGAGCTTATTCCCTTCGCGAGTGAGGGCTCCATCTCTTCTGCCTCCGCTCCGCTGAGCAGCCTGAGGCCCCTGACACCTCCACTCATGCCGTCGCTGTATTTTCTTCTGATGACTTTGTCTGCTTTAGGACCGTAGCCCACCATCAGCGAGCCCGGCCGGCTGAAAGGCACATCGAGTTCTTCGCAGAGACGGTCAAACTCTTCATTTGCCTGTACGCAGAGTTTCTGCTTTTCTGTCCCGGGCTTATTGTCGTAGCCCGCGTAGATGATGCCCGTGTTCGCTTTGGAAATGCCGTGGCACACGTCATCTTCCTTCTCGAGCACCATGACATCGACGTCATATCTTTTCAGGTTTCTGGCAGTGAAGCAGCCGAGAAGACCGGCGCCTATTATCAGCACATCCGTATTTATCAAGCCGTTCTTCCCTTGTTCCATTTCCCTGTCCTCTGCATATCTGCGTTCTTATTCCATCTGTAAATATAACCCCTTTGAAGATGCGCTTCAACAATGGTAACATTTTGTCATAAACAGGGAGGAGCGCATGGCGGATATACGGACTATCGACACTGAAATACTGGTCATAGGAAGCGGAGCGGCTGGAATGGCCGCTGCTTCTGCTGCCTCGGCCTGCGGCGTCTCAGTTACTCTCGCGGACGAGCGCGTCATCGCGGGCGGCATACTTCCGCAGTGCGTGCACAGCGGCTTCGGGCTCGGAAGATACGGAAAAGAGATGACAGGTCCTGAATATTCAGCTGAAGAGTTCAGCCGTTTATCGGATTCATCAGCGGTTTATCTTCACGGGTGCCGCGTCCTCTCATTATCTGCAGACAAAACAGCTCTTGTTTCATCCGCAGACGGGCTGAGCAGAATAAGCTTCCTCGAATGCGTACTTGCGACAGGCTGCACTGAAAAGCCGCTCTGGTCCCTTCCGGTATCGGGGACCCGTCCGGAGGGCATATACACCGCCGGCGAGGCTCAGGAGATGATCGAGCTCGGAGGCTGTGACATCGGAAGGCGCGTGTTCATACTCGGAAGCGGCGACATCGGGCAGATAATGGCCAGGCGCTTCGTTCAGCTTGGCAAGACGGTGGTATGCATGGCAGAGATAAGCGATCATCTTGGCGGTCTTAAGCGCAATCAGGAGGAATGCGTAAAAGCCTTTGACATCCCCGTCTCGCTGAATTCGACCGTTACTGAGATACACGGGCATCCCCTGCTTGCGGGCGTTACCCTCCATCACTTCGATACCGGCGAAGACGAATACATCGAATGCGATACCCTTATTACCGCTCTGGGGCTCGAACCCGACAGATCACTTGCGGACGGGCTCAAAAGCGGAAACGGATATCCCGCGTGGCTGCATTTCTGCGGCAACGCGGACTTTGTACACGAGATAGCGGACAGCGCGTCCGCGCAGGGCGAAAAACTGGGAAGAGAGACAGCGGAGCGCATCCGCGGAAAGAAAGGAGCATACTGATGTTCGAGCTAAGAGAAAGGCACAGCAGAAACATCCCGTCCCTGTCCATCGAAGAAATGGAAAAGCTTGCAGAAAGCCGGGTCCTCGTTGCAGGATGCGGCGGCCTCGGCGGCAATATCATAGAGCATCTTACAAGAGCCGGTGTCGGTTCACTCACAGTAGTTGACGGTGATGTCTTTGAGGAATCGAATCTCAACAGGCAGCTTCTCAGTACATCCGAAAACCTCGGGCAGAAAAAAGCCGCAGCGGCAGCTGAGCGCGTGAAATCGATCGATCCTTCCGTCAACGTGACAGCAGTCTGCGAATTCCTCACAAAAGAAAACGCACCCGCCCTTATGGCGGATGCGGATCTTATCGTTGACGCCCTGGATAATGCGGAGTCCAGGCTCGTGCTCGAAGATGCAGCGGCTGAAGCCGGCCTTGCGATAGTGCACGGAGCCATCTGCGGCTGGGAGTTTCAGGCGATGGTGGTGCCTCCGGGATCGGGCTTTCTTCATCAGATATATACTGAGGATTACAAGCCATCATCAAAGACTTCGCTCCCTGTCACCCCCGCGTTCTGCGCCTCGGTCGAGTCAGCAGCCGCGATACAGTACCTGTGCGGCAGAGAGACCGCCCTTGAGGGCAATCTCCTGATAGGATCCCTTGCTGACATGAGCTTCGATATCATTCGGTTTTCAGATTAGAATAATCGATCAGCGACTGTCTGAAAGCGCCTCCCAGAACGGAGAGGTGCTTTTCTCTTTTAAAGCAGACTTTCATCTGCCTCGAAAACCTTTCATCCGTCAGATGCAGCAGCTTGATGCGGCTGTCATTGCGGTAGATCTCGGCGCTTCCCTCCGGCACGAAACCGCACGCGATTCCGCTCGATATCATCCTTCTGTGAAGATCCCTCGAATCCACGAAATTGACTGAACTCATTTTTATGGTCTGTGCAAGACACACGTGGTAAGGATATTCATACGCGAGCCTGTGCTTCAGGAACACCATCGGGAGCCCGTCCATCAGCTTTACCGGAAGTGAGACCCGCGTCGCCAGCGGATTGTCACTTCTTACCGCAAACATGTATTTTTCAGTATAAAGATCAACACCTTTGAACTTTCTGTATTTGAGTTCATCAGGGTAGATTATGAGGTCATATCTGTTTATGTCCGGAAGCTCGTCTCCATCCGGGATAGTGTCTACCGCATATTCCACATCAGGATAAGAGACCCTGAACATCGACATGAAAGTGAACATGTGCGGATCCATTCCTTTTGCGCATATCCTTATGAGGTTATCGTCGCCTGTAGACATGTAGCGGAGGTCTTTTGTTACGGTCTCAGTCTCCTGAAGTATGCGGTCACAGCTCTCGAGAAACCTTTTTCCGGCATCATTAAGAACAAGCTTCTTGCCGTGTCTGTCAAAAAGCTTTGTTCCGAGCTCCTCCTCAAGAGTGAGGATGTTCTTCGAGATCGAAGACTGCGAGGTATGCATGAGCTCCGCTGCCCTCGATACGTTCTCGAGCTTGGCCACTGTTGCGAAATACTTCAGATTCTGTATGTTCATACTTCGATTATAGGTTTTGCTTATTCCAAAAAGCAATATGCAAATGCCCTCTCCCATATTATTTATAGGAATATAAACGTTTACAATCAAAGTGTAGATATTACTCCTCATTTTGATGTAAGCAAGGGAGGTGAAGGGCATTTTTTTGCCCGCGAAATTATGAAACAGTTAGTTATCAAGCCGGAAAAGTGCATCGGCTGCCGTACATGCGAGCTCGCATGCTCGTTCGGACACTACGGTGAATTCAATCCGAAGCTCGCTAACGTGCATGTATTCGAGTACGAGAAAGCCGCTGTAGCCATTCCGATGATGTGCCTTCAGTGCGAAGAGCCTTCATGCATGAAGGTCTGCCCTGTCAGGGCCATCACCCGCAATGAGCACAATGCGGTAGTCATCAATTACAGCAAGTGCATCGGCTGCAAGATGTGCCAGAACGCGTGCCCTCTGGGCAACATTTCGTATCATCCTCTTATCAGCAAGGTGTTCAAGTGCGACCTCTGCGACGGCGACCCTAAGTGCGTAAAGTACTGCCCGGGCCACGCCCTGGAGTTTGTCGACACCGACGCCATCCATGACAAGAGAGCCGCAGTCAGCGCTCAGTACAGAGATCTTATCGGAGAGGAGGCGTAACGATGAACAACGGATATGTAGGAACGATCATCCGTGTAAATCTGAACACGGGCAAGATAGTCAAGGAGCCTCTCAACGATAAAAGCGCTCATGACTTCGTAGGCGCTAGAGGTCTCGGAACAAAGTATTTCTGCGACGAATGCGATCCTAAGTGCGATGTCTTTGGTCCTGGCAACAACCTGATCTTCATGACAGGCCCTCTGACAGGAACATTCGCCACATCGGGCGGCAGATACAACGTAGTCTGCAAGTCCCCTCTCACCGGCACCATCGAAGCTTCAAACTCCGGCGGACACTTCGGACCTGAGCTCAAGTACGCCGGATACGACGGGATAATCTTCGAAGGCATCTCAGAGAAGCCGGTATATCTGTACATCAATGACGACACAGTTGAGCTGCGCGACGCTTCAGCCATATGGGGTTCTGACGTATTTGATGCCACTGACGCCCTCTACGCGGAGTGCGGAGAGAACTTCAGGATCGCCACCATTTCAAAGGCAGCTGAAGAAGGCGTTCTCTTTGCCGCCATCATGAATGATAAAAACCGCGCAGCAGGCCGCGGAGGCACAGGAGCTGTAATGGGCTCAAAGAAGCTCAAGGCGATCGCTGTAAAGGGAACAAAGTCCGTAAAAGTCGCCCACCCTGATGCTTTCTTCCAGGTATGCGCCGACGCGAGAGCAACACTTGCGGCACACCCTGTAACAGGAGCCGGACTCGGACAGCTGGGAACCATGATCCTCGTGAACATCGTAAACGGTGTAGGCGGACTTCCGGTCAATAACGGCCGCGACGGTGCCCTCTTCCCTCAGGCTGATGACATATCGGGCGAGACACTCGCTGCAAGACACCTTATCCGCAACAAGGGCTGCTTCGGCTGCTCCATCGGATGCGGAAGACTCGTAGACATCGCCGAAGGAGCGTTCAAGTCCAGAGGCGAAGGTCCTGAATACGAAGCAGGCTGGTCGTTCGGCTCAGACTGCGGAGTCGAAGACCTCGGCGCCGTCTGCAAGGCAAACTTCCTCTGCAACCAGTACGGTCTTGACCCTATCACGATGGGAGCAACCGTCGCATGCGCGATGGAGCTCTTCGAGATGGGCTGCATCAAGGAAGAAGAGATCGGATTCCCGCTGAGATTCGGCGATGCGCAGGCCATGGTAGATGCTACCGAGATGACCTGCAAGGGCGAAGGCTTCGGAAAGATAATGGGACTCGGCTCATACCGCATGGCTGAAAAGTACGGACACCCTGAACTCTCGATGTCAGTCAAGAAGCAGGAGATGCCTGCATACGACGGACGTGCTATCCAGGGCATCGGTCTTGAGTATGCTACATCCAACAGAGGCGGCTGCCACGTAAGAGGATACATGATCTCACCTGAGGTACTCGGTATCCCTAGCGCTATGGATCCGCTGGTAACTGAAGGCAAGGCTGCAACACTCAAGATCTTCCAGGATCTGACGGCACTCTGCGACTCCGCCGGCATCTGCCTGTTCACAACATTCGGACAGGGTCTGCCTGAGATAGCAGGCATGCTGAGAGAGGCATGCGGCTGGGACGAAGAGTCCGATGAGGATATCCTCCTCAAGGGCGAGCGCATCTGGAACCTCGAGAAGAAATTCAACATAGTAGCAGGCGTAGAGAAGGATACCCTCCCTCCTCGTCTCCTCAGAGAAGAACTGAAGACCGGTCCTGCAAAGGGCAAGGTAAGCGAGCTTGAGACCATGCTCAAGGAATACTATGCAGTCCGCGGCTGGGATGCTGAAGGTATCCCTACCGCTGCGAAGGATGCAGAGCTTGGTCTTTAGCAGGACCCTCGTTTCGCATCAATAATGAACTACTGCAAGTCCGGAGGCGGCAGATGCCGCTTCCGGATTTGGTGCATTAACAGAGGAGACTGAAATGACAGTAAAATTCTTCGCGTACTACCGCGATCCGGGTTTTGCCGGGTGCAAGGAGATGGAATGGCCTCAGCATGCGGACAGCGTCATTGGTCTTTGCAGGCAGATCGCTGAACGCTTCGGAGACAGGTTCCGGGCTGAGCTTCTGACTCCGGACGGAGATGGGATCTGCGACCGCTCGATCGTCATGGTCAACGGACGCCGCATAGACTTCATTGGCGGTCCTGAGGCTCCTCTCAAGGAAACTGATACCGTACTTATATTCCCTGTTGTCGCAGGGGGTTAAACAGAAAGGCTGGTACAGAAAATTGCCTGTTAACACAGAAAAGATAAATGAGATACTGAAGTCCTACCCTGCTGACCAGCACTACAGCCTGGCTATAATGCAGGACCTTCAGCATGAATTCCAGTATATCCCGAGGGAAGGTCTTGAGGCGCTGGCAGACTACCTGAGCGTCCCTCTTTCGACGCTCTATTCCATGGCGACCTTCTACAAGGCTCTGTCCCTCAAGCCTAAGGGGAAACATATAATCAAGCTTTGTGACGGCACTGCCTGCCACATCAGGGGCTCAATGACCCTGGTGGAAGGCATCACGCGCGCGCTCGGAATAACCGACGGCGAGACCACCGAGGACGGGCTCTTCAGCCTCGAACTCGTAAACTGTCTGGGATCCTGCGCGCTCGCGCCTGTAATGGTAGTCGACGATACTTATTACGGCAAGATGACCATGGAGAAGCTCCCTCAGGTGCTTGACTCCTACAGAAAGGAGGGTTAAGCGATGAAGACCATCCGCATATGCTGCGGCACGGGCTGCCTCGCTAACGGCAGCGCAAAAGTCGCGGAGGAATTCGAGAGGCTCACGGCGGGAGCTGAAGGCGTAACGGTAGAGTGCGAGATAAAGCGCACGGGCTGCAATGGTTTCTGCGAGAACGGTCCTCTCGTCACCATTCTCCCTGATGAGATCTCCTACTATCACGTGAAGGTGTCCGACGTAAAGGACATCCTGGAAAAGACTATCGAAAACGGAGAGCTTGTTGAGAAGCTGCTCTATAAGAACGATAAGGGCGAATATGTGAAGAGTCAGGACGAGAACCCGTTCTATGCTCCTCAGATAAAAATAGCCCTGAGGAACATAGGAAAGATATCCCCTGCCCATATAGAGGATTACATAGCTTCGGGCGGATATGAAGGTCTTAAAAAGGCTCTTGGCATGACGCCAGAAGAGATAATCGACGAGATCGATGCTTCGGGTCTCAGAGGGCGCGGAGGCGCGGGCTTCCCTACCGGACGCAAATGGCGCACGGCACTCGGATATGACAACTTCCCTAAATACGTGGCCTGCAACGGCGATGAGGGCGACCCGGGCGCGTTCATGGACAGATCCATACTCGAAGGAGACCCTCACAGTGTAATAGAAGGCCTTGCGATATGCGCGCTGGCCATCGGATCAGAGCAGGGATACCTGTACATCCGTGATGAATACAATCTGGCCGTAAAAAACGTCCGCAAGGCTCTTGAAGATGCCGAAGCCGCGGGATTCATCGGCGACGATATCTGCGGCAGCGGAAGAAAGCTGCATCTGGAAGTAGTCCGCGGCGGAGGTGCTTTTGTCTGCGGCGAGTCAACGGCCCTGATGCAGTCAGTCGAGGGCAAGGTCGGAGAACCCCGCGCAAAGTACATAAGGTCCGTACAGAGAGGTCTGTGGAACCAGCCTACCGTTCTGAACAACGTTGAGACTCTGGCCAATGTTCCGTATATACTCAGCCACGGCGGAGCGGATTTCGCTTCAGTCGGAACGGAAAAGAGCAAGGGCACCAAGGTATTCGCCCTCGTAGGAAAGGTCAAGAGAACAGGCCTTGTGGAAGTCCCTATGGGCACCACACTCCGCGAGCTTATCTTTGACATCGGCGGCGGCATCAAGGGTGACAGGCCTTTCAAGGCCGTACAGACCGGCGGGCCGTCGGGCGGATGCATTCCTGAATCGATGCTCGACCTCCCTGTCGACCTTGACAAGCTGAAGGAATACGGCGCGATGATGGGATCGGGCGGAATGATAGTAATGGACGACAGAAGCTGCATGGTCGATGTAGCCAGATACTACGTCAACTTCCTCTGCGGCGAGTCCTGCGGAAAGTGCACGCCATGCCGCGAGGGGCTCAAACAGATGCTTCAGATACTTACCGACATCTGCGAGGGACGCGGCAGCATGGAAGACCTCGACCTTCTCGAGGCACTCGGCGAGACGATGATAGACTGCTCTCTCTGCGCACTCGGAAAGTCGGCGCCGAATCCGGTGCTCACCACCCTGAAGTACTTCAGGGACGAATATGAAGCGCATATCCTTGAGCACAGATGTCCTGCGGGAGTCTGCAAGGAGCTCACTACTTTCAGGATCGATCCTGAGGCCTGCAGAGGCTGCACATCGTGCGCGAGAGCCTGCCCTGCCGGAGCCATCTCCGGTGAGGTCAGAAAGGCTCACAGCATCGATGTCAGCAAGTGCATCGCCTGCGGAAGCTGCCGCGAGACATGCAGATTCGACGCAGTACGTACAGAAGGGAGGGCCGCGAAATGATCATAAAAATAGACGGAAAGGAATGCAGCTGCGAAAAAGGCGAATTCCTGCTGAAAATCGCGCGCAGAAACGGCATCACCATCCCCACCCTCTGTCAGCATGACTCTATCGAAGAAGGCATGGGCGCGTGCAGGCTCTGCATAGTCGAGATAACTGACCGCGGACGCAAGAGCGTTGTCGTGTCATGCGTTTATCCTGTGAACAGTGAGATAGAGGTGGAGACAAACAGCGAGCGCATAAAGCGCGAGCGTGCCATGATACTCACACTTCTTGCGAAGCGCGCTCCTGAGAGTCCTGAGATCGCAAGGATGTGCAAATACTACAAGGCGCCCGAGATCGACAGGTTCCTCAAGGTGGACGGCGAAAAGTGCGTCATTTGCGGACTCTGCGCAAAGGTATGCGGCTCCCTTTCGGTAGGAGCCATCTCCACGGTCAACAGAGGCATCACCAAGGCGATCTCTACGCCTTATGGCGATCCGAGCAGCGTATGCATAGGCTGCGGCGCGTGCGCGAAGGTCTGCCCTACAAAGGCCATAGAAATGTCAGAGGACTTCAACACAAGGACTATCTGGGGAAAGACCTTCGATCTGGTTCACTGCGAGCACTGCGGAGATGTTATAGGAACACCTGAGCAGATCGCTGAGGCCGCAAAGAGAAGCGGGAATGAGCCTGACTGCCTTTGCGACAACTGCCGCAAGGAACGAATGGCCAGAGTAATGGCATCGACATTCGGTTTCGAGGCTCTGAAGTAGACCGTTCCGATGATACAGTCAAAATAAAACATGCCGGGATCCCGGCATGTTTTTTCAGTTATGTTTCTGCTAACCTCCCGCAGTCATGAAGCTGAGGTAAAACCTGTGATACAGCTCATCCGCGTCTTCACCTTCTATGATGATGCGTGTCTGAGGTATGCTCATCGAAGCCAGCTGTCTCTCCGGCATGGCGATCACGGTGACGCCGTCACAGTCCTCACCGAAAAAAGCTCTCACACGCTCTGTGTCTACAGCCCAGATCTCGTCATACATAAGATTTCTCTGTCCCTTCCCTAACCGCCGGAAACCAGTGAAAAGAATCCCACTACATCGCCGTCGTGAAGCTCGCGGCTGAGCTTTGTACGCTCACCGTTCACGCTTACCAGAAGCAGTCCGGCTTTTACCGGGCTGCATTTTATTATTCTGAGAACGTCCCTTACAGTGCTGCCCTCGGGGAGCTCCATCCATGATTTTCTGTCAAGAGCGCTCCTGTCGCAGCCTGCAGGCGGCAGTACCTTAACCCTCATACGGTATCTCCATGTGTATGCATTCCATAGGGCAGCTCTTTGCGCAGAGACCGCAGCCAATGCATCTTTTGTTTATCAGCTCCGGAAAGAGATTCCTGTACCTTCCGGTCTTGCCCTTCCGCGTCAGATCGAGTGCCCCTACAGGGCAGGCCTGCACGCATATGCTGCAGCTGACGCAGTCATCGTATTTAAAAGCAGGTGTTTTTTTGAATGCCATGTCACACCTCCATCAGACTGTTTATCCCGAGCGACTCGATGGTCTCAGGGAGCGGATGCCCGGTCTTTTCGTCCCAGCCGAAAGCCTTCCAGTGCATGGCTACCTGCTCTTCATTTTTGAGAGTCACGCCTTTCAGAGGGCCTGTCTTAAGAGGAGGCATTCCCTGCATGCGCTTTGGCAGTTTCACCTTTGACGGTTCATATCCGTGCTTTACGTTGAACATCTGCCTTATAGTCTGTATCCTGGCGCCGATCTCCATATAGTGGTCGCCGTCATAGTCCCAGCAGGCGGCAGCGTTTATGTACTCTATGGCCTTATACATGTGTACGCCCATCATCTCGGCGTAATAGCAGCTTCCGATGCCGTCCATCAGCATCGAGTAGCAGGCATTCGCCTTTGAAATAAGGGCCATCTCCTCAGTCGCCTCAAGGTCGTTCTTCTTAGGATGTATCGTCGCAGGAGGAGCCCAGCTGCATATGTCGCAGAGAGACATCGCTCCGTACTGTATCGCCATTCCTATGGTGTGCTTGCCCGGAGCGGGCTCAGCTACCATGTGGATGCCGAGCTGCGGGTCGTTTCTGGTATCGTGCATGCCCGGCTCCTGGCCTCCCACATGCATCGCGTATTCCTTTCCGCCGTACTTCTCCGAAGCCCTCTTCACACCGTCGGCAAGGTCGTTTCCGAAGCCTTCCCTTGCTATCATCTTCTTTATGAGCTCTATCTCGGCCTCGTAATTGCCCCATGTGAGTTCAAGGCCGTCAGTCTGCTCCTTTGTGAGTATGCCGTTCTCGTAGCACTCGATTGCCCAGGCGACGGTGTTGCCCGCGGATATGGAATCCATGCCTGCGCGGTTCAGAAGCTCATTCATGTACAGAACGGAACCGAGGTCCCTGTTGACGCAGAGCGGTCCGAATGCCTGGAGCGTCTCGTATTCAGGCTTATGGGTCTCATAGTACTCGCTGTACTTGACGCCCGAAAGATCGAGCCTTCCGCCGCAGCCCAGAGGGCACGAGTAGCAGTGGTATTTTGCCTCCTCTATCCTGTTGATCTTCTCAGGATCATAATCGAGAGTCAGCCTTAGGCCTCCTACTTCCTTTGGCCCGGCTCCCCAGTTTTTGAGAGGCCCGTCACCGCTTGTTATTGCCAGCGGAGTGTTGGACGGGGTCCCCCATTCACGGAAGAGTATCGTAGTCATCGATCCGTCAAGCGGCATCGAAGGCATGCTTCCCATGCCTATTCCCGCCAGACCGATGGCCGTTCCGAGGCCCTTAGGGATCCAGATCTTGTTTATCTTGCGGCCGAGTTCCTTCGACAGCGCCTTTACGGCATCAGGGTCGGCGCAAGGCATCGGCCTGCTTCCCGCAAGCACTATGGCCTTGAGCTTCTTGCTGCCCATCACCGCTCCGACTCCGCTCCTGGCGGCTATCCTGCCGCCCTCATTGCAAACGCCGGATATGAGCGAAAGATTCTCACCCGACTGCCCTATCACGGCAATGCGCGGTATCTTTCCGCCGGAGTTGTCTTCCCTCAGTTTATTCTCAGCCTCTACAGCATCCAGTCCCCAGTATTCCGATGCGTCCCTTATCTCTGCCTTGCTGTTGTTGCAGTAAAGGTATACCGGCTTCTTCGAGATGCCGCTTATGAAGATGGCATCATATCCGCACTGCTTGATGGCAGGCGAAAAGACTCCGCCGCAGTTGGCATCTCCCCAGCCGCCTGTGAGCGGGCTCTTGCAGACTATGGTGAATCTGCCGGCCATGAAGGTACCGGTACCGGTCAGCGCGCCCGAACAGAAGCCCAGTATGTTGTCTGGCCCGAGAGGATCCGCTCCGGCAGGGATATTTTTGTAAAGATACCAGGCGCCGAGGCCCTTGCCCGAAAGCACTGCCTCATATACCTCATCAGGTATCTTTTCAACGCTTGTGGTCCCTGCAGTCAGATCGACCCTGAGGACCTTTCCCATACAGGATTTCATAATACTTTCCCCCAATAGCTTTTATTTCTTGAGTATGACCTTTCCGGCCTTTCCTCCCTTATATTCCCTGTCCTCCATGACAGCCTGTCCGTTCACGTAGACATGTACGATACCCTCAGGTCTGAAATCAGGCTTCGACTCATCGACCTTCATCGTGTCGAGATCGATAACGGTGATGTCTGCCTTGTAGCCTTCCTTCAGATAGCCTCTTTCAGGGATCTTATAGCGGTCTGCCGTCTTGCCGGTCATCTTGCGTACGATCTTCTCCATCGGCATGCCGTACTTCTTCGCGAGCATGAAGAACTGCGGGAAGGTCTGGAAAGCTGCGATGTTCTGCAGTCCCTTGTCCTCTATCCACGCGTCTGTCATGAATACCGAAAGCTCGTCGTTCATGAGGTTCTTAACGATCTCGTCGTTGTAGTACTTTCCGAGGTAGATGCTGCCGGCCCTGTTCGAAAGCTCTACGAGCTTGAGATACATGTCGAGGTTCTCGAGCCCCTCTTCAGCCGCGCACTGCGGTATGGTCTTGCCCTCATACTCAGGGTGATCATCGGAGATGTATGCCACTACCATGTCGTCCCAGTCGATGCCGAGCACCTTGCGGTACATCAGGATCGTGAGCTCGAGCTTGCGTCTGTTGGCAGGCTTCTTCGCCTCTTCCGGTGTCAGCTTTGCGTACCACTCAGGGAAGACTACGGTGATGACCGAAGCTCCGTAGTGGAACACGTAGTTGTCGTACGCTATCGGATTCCCATTCTCAAAGGCTTCGCGGTAGAAGGTCTTCTGCAGCTTGCCAAGCAGCTTCCAGCTGCGCTGTCCTACGAATATGATGTGGCTGTATTCCATCCTGCAGCCCGACTTGTGCATGATGTCCACGACTTCATCCACGCCCATCTCGAGGTGGGATTTTTTCGTGATCAGCGGATAGTCGGCGCTGACGATCGAATTCGCTCTCGGGTGAACGGTAACGATACCGTCGTACTTAGCGATCTCCTTCGCGAAAGCGACTATCTCGTCCTCCTTGGCATATCTGTCAGGCTCGTACATGAATCCGAAGGAACCTCCGAAGGCACCTCCCTCCATGGCCTCGCGCACGTATTTCATTTCCTGCTCTATCTGCTCAGGTGTGTACGGAGCCGGGTCATATCCGGTCATTCCGGCCCTTACAGAACCCTGTCCGATGAGAGGCACCATGTTCACGTAAAGATTGCCCTCGGCGCGCTTCTTGAAGTCTGCGAAGCTTCCCGGATGCAGGCAGTCGAAGAGTCCTCCGCCTATCTTGTCGCGGTACGGAGTATCCTTGTCCATACCGAACGGCGAAAAGCTGCAGTTTCCTGTGATCTGAGTGGTTATGCCCTGCTCGATGAACGGCCTGTAGAACTTCTCGGCATCCTCCCTGTCATAAAAGAAATCGTTGTGCGAATGTGCGTCTATTATGCCCGGGAGAATCTGATATCCGCTGATATCCACGGTCTTGTCAGCCTTGTTCCTGATCTTCTCAGCGACCTTTACGATGCGGTCATCCTCAATGAGCACATCTCCCACAAACGGCTTTCTGCCCGTTCCGTCATAGATCGTTCCGCCCTTGAACAGAATCTTCACTTCTGGTACCTCCTGATAGTCTTCTGATGTTTTTGTTTTATTTTACTCTTACCGAATTTATGAACTTCCTGAAATCTTCGCGTCCCCACAGCACCGGAGTCGGATAGAGAGGATTAGCCTCCTTCATGGCCCAGCTGATGATCTGATCAACATCCTCATCCTTTATCATGTCGAGCTTCTCAGGGATGCCTGTTTTGCGCTTCATGTCCTCTGTCATTATTCCGGATCGCAGTATTCGCCGTATTCGCAGCCGATGCCCTCCGCGTACACCTCGTCTATGAGTGTCTCCCTGCGGCCGAGGAGCGACCGTTTATACAGCTTGAGCGTTCCCGTTCCGTTGCCGCCGTTCCAGAGCCTGTTGTGCTTCTTGTACCCGGTCGGCGCCTCATATTTTATGTTGAGCATGTCCTTTTTATAGCATCTGATCTGCGTGTCGAGCTTCGCATCCTTCGTGGTCTGGATGACATGCCAGTATATCTCATCGTCCGTCTCCCAGCAGTCGAACTTAGTGCGTGAAAGCGTCCAGAACTTCGAGAAGTTGAATTCGTAATCCTTGCCTTCATAGTAGAATTCCCCGAGCAGCTTTCTGTTCAGCGCGAGGAAGAACACCTTAGGTCTTCCGCCGCCTATGTTGAACACGCTGTTCTCGAGTTTCTTTCCTGAGACCATGCTCTTCAGATTGTTTGAGGAGAGCCATACCCACGGGCTGGTGAAATCGCCGCCCCAGTTCTTGTCGGAATAGCCGTTGCAGGTCTCCGGTCTTAGAATGTACCTGACTCCGTTCAGTATGATCTCCCCCGTGAAGGCGGATTTCATTCCCTCAGCGTGCCAGAACATCTCAAATGCGTTTATGGCTCTGAAGAACTTGCTTGCCCCATAGCCTACATGGAATGCTATCTCCTTGCGGATATCGAACTTCCAGCTCATCTCTCCGGCATCGCTCATCCACTCAGGGTGAGCTGCTGCCTCTTCAGGCGTGACTTTGATATGTCCCTCAGTATGCACCTCGCTGCATCTGCAGTCATCCGCGACTATCCTGTACGGCGCCTCTGCATGGATATCCACATCCTTCAGCGAGAAGAACCTGTGCAGCTGTCCGTGATCTTCGCCCCAGAAGCCCGCATTCACCATCAGGTACGATGGCCTCTTCCCTGCCTTCTGAGCTTCCGGATCGTTCCAGACAATTACCGGCTCATCCTCAGCCAGCGCAGGGTTGCATGTAAAGAATTCAACGTAGAAAGGTTTGAGTTCGCCTGTCTCGGCGTTCTCGGCTGTCATCGAATGCCACCACCAGTCGTAGCCCTTTCTCGAAAGCGGGCCGTAAAGCATCCAGCGGTCACGTGTTATATCATGGATATTTGCCATCTCAGACTCCTTTCACTTTCATTCAGATCAAAGTCTGTTGTCTCTTGGCATCGAGTCGTAGTGTTTCATCATCCGTTTCTCAAGAAGCTTGACGAGCTTCGTGTCGAGGTTGAACCAGTAGACCGGCACTGTTACGGCAAAAAAGGCCGCAGCAACCGCAAGCATCACCTTTATAACTTTCATGTCCTGTCATCTCCTCTCTACCAGCTCTGGTCGTCATCGAACTCAACGAGGGAAGCATCGACCGGCTCCTCGTTCATTACATTCTGCATGAATATGTTGATGTCATTTCGCATCTCGCGCCTCGATATCGAAGTAGGATCCATGAGGTCCTGCCTTACGCGCACCATAGGTATGCCGCGTCTGAGAGCGCCCTCCTCAAAGAGTCCGTTGATCGCGCCCACGCCCTTGCAGGAGATCTGGTCGAACATGATTATCATGTCGGCATTGTACTCCTCGTACTTTTCCCACAGGGCATCGAGCATCACCTCGTTTCCGCCCTTTGTGTGCGCCCGCATGGTAGAAGTCTGATAGTGATCTGCCAGGCCGCGCAGCATGCTCTCGTGAGAGCTCGTATCTATAAGGTCGGTCCCGTGGATATCGATCATCTCGCAGACCGATTCTATACCCCAGCAGTTGAGCAGCCAGTTGTTGAAGTTGGCGTAGTTGTTGCACGGAGTGTTCCAGAGTATCGCGCGGTGGCGTAAGGTTTTAGGGCATTTGCCGGCCGCTACCTGCCTGTGCAGTATGCGGTTTACCTTGATGTCGTTCTTCAGAGCCAGCGGATCTCCAGGAACGGCCTGATGCTCAAATATGCGGTAGAGCCAGGCTGAGGATCCTGTGTGAGGAGGTATGTCTGTGCGGTTCATGTCCCACTTCTCGAATTTGCATTCGTTCTGCCTGTTCCATACCTCGCAGGCCTCTTTCAGTGCATCCCAGTCGAAGCTGCATCCAGTATGCTCCTCAAGGAAGGCTATCGCCGACTTTATCTCTTCAACGGCATAGTACTGCACTTCCTCTTCCTTCCAGCGGAGAGGCACGTTCAGCACCTGTGAAGGCAGCCCTATGCGGCGCTCCTGCAGCATCGTGGTCATTATGCTTCCGTCGCATGGCATGTTTGATGTGAGCATACAGCAGCCTATCTTAGGAAAGTCATCCTCTATCGCGAGCCCGGCCTCAAATGAAGGCAGCGGGCATACGTCCGCAGGGAGTCCGTAAAGCTCGGACTGCTCTATGTAGTGGACAGGGCTGTGCTGGTTGATGAGCGACGGAAGGTACATCGGGTATTCCTGAAAGAGTATCATTTTGCAGTCAGGGAAGCCCCTTCCGAGCAGATTAGGCAGCAGCTCGTCCACACAGATTATCTTCTTATTCAGCTCTTCGGCTTTTTTGCTGCCCGGATGCAGGTGCATGTCGGCGCTGAATATGGTCGTCAGCGTTTTTGTAACATCGCTTGCCAGATAGTTGAGGTTGTTTCTGGCGCCTCTCAAGCCCGCTCCCCTCTGGCCCTCACAAAGCCTGTCAAAGAACGAAGGCACTGTAAGGTAGGTAAACATCCAGCGATATCTGAAAAGCGCCTTTACATTCTGAACGGGATGAGCAGCCGCCCATTTTATGAGTATGCCCCAGAGCCGGCACCACTGCAGATAGTCGTAAGCGGTGTCGACTCCGCCGCGCCATTCTCTGTGCTTCTGTATGGCGGTCTTGTCATGCAGATTCTCTGCCGCGCCTCTTTTTCCCTTTTTAAGGATGCTTTTTTTCATCAGACGCCGCCCCCTTTCCGAAGTCTCTTTATCTCAAGACTCTCAACGAATGCCTGCATGCGCGTAGCGAGCTGGCCGGAGCCCCTTACCACGTATTCACGGTCGATGCCCAGAGTCGGTATGCCGTACTCCGCATGCATCACCTGAGTGTTGAGCGTGCGCTCATAGCCCCAGAAGTCGCAGAACTTAGCCTGCTCTATGACTATGCCCTCAGCGTTGTATTCACGCACAAGATCGCGGATGGTCTCGCGGCGCTGCATTATCTTCTCCTGCGACATGAAGCGCGGGCACTGGTTTGTTTCGAGATACCAGCGGCACACCTGATCGAGCACCGGCTCATCCTCTGTCAGCGGTATCTGCTGACGGCCCGGGATCGAGCCGAAGCAGTATCTGTCAGCAGCCACATAGCAGCGGGCGTTCTCCATTATCTCGGAGAAATCGTAGTCATCAAGCTCACTTCCGACTACGACGACACGCGCTCTCCAGCGGTTCTCCGCGTCGGCCTTCCTCGTCCGCAGATCATCGAGCGTCTCACGCAGGTAAGGCAGTATACGCGAGGTCGGGCTCGCGTAGCTGACCAGATTCAGTATATGGAATTCACGCGGTGTGATCCGCGGGTTGTCTTCTTTTCTTAGTTCGGAGATCTCCTCAAGTATAGCGCACATCTCGTTGTGCTCCTTTACGGCGGCGCGTATGGCCTCATCGGATATGTCAACGCCGTAATTCTCCGCGAGAGGTTTAAGGATATGCTCACTCACCTGCTCCGAGTAAAGTCTGTTGCCGTGAGGGCTCACCTTAAGAGGAGCGTCTATTATGCCCCATCTGAAGCGCGGGTTATCGATGAGACCCAGGTCGCGGATGTTCTCCACCACCCTCACCATCTGCTGGCAGGTATCGGAGCTGGCGTAAAAGTCCAGATAGTTCATGCCGCCTTCGAAGGCGCGCTCAAAGATGGCGCGGGTATATCCGCAGATGAAGCTCGACATGTAATACTGACTGATGTCGAGCGATCCTGTATGCGGAGCGCGCAGACGTACGGAAAAAGCCTTTCCGCAGTTGAGGAGGACTTCAGGCACGTAATAGCATGTGTATCCGACAGCTATCCCTCCGGCCTCTTTCTCCTGCAGCACCAGCTCATTCCCGGTCTGCTCCAGAAGATCCTCATAGAAGTGGATGTGTTTAAGGTCTTTCATTGTCTCCGTTCCCTTCGTCTTTTATCAGAGCTGATACTGATATGCAGGCTATTATTATCGCCGCGCCCGTAATGCCGGCGCCGGACAGCTTCTCCCCAAGAAGCACGAACGCGAAGACTGCGGTCATCACCGGATTGAGGCTCTGTATGAGTGACACCTCCCTGTCGCTTATGCTTGTAAGCGCCAGATTCTGAAGCAGGTAACCCAGGAAGGTGCATAGTATGGCCAGATACAGTATGATCAGCCAGACTTTTGGCGTGGCTGAGCCCGCATGGACCCCTCCCTCCACCAGAATACTTCCGGCAAAGGCGATCACAGCAGAGCAGCCTGCCTGGAGCGCTGTCATGGAAACCGGATCCACCTGCTCTATATACCTTCCGGTAAACACAAGAGTCGCAGCCACAAGCGCGGCCGCGAGCAGAGCCATCACCTCTCCTGCTCCGAAGCCCGACAGACCCCCTCTGACGCACAGCAGGTACATGCCGGGAAGCACCATTATCTGTGCAGCTATATGCTGCCATCTGTACTTCTTTCTGAAAGCGATGAAGGCCAGAGCGGGAGTTATCACCACGGCAAGCGATCTGAGAAAAGCCACCGAGGTCGCTTCAGTCATGTTGAGCGCGATGTTGTTTAGCACATAGCTCAGGCCTATGCAGATGCCAGGCAGGAGCCAGCTTTTTAACGGCACCGTTCTCACGGTGCTGATTATCCTTTTCCCGAAAATAGCAAGACAAAAAGCGAACGCGATCGAATAGCGCACCGTCATCATCGAGTAAACGGGTACTGTTTCGAACGCGATCTTGGAAATAGGGTCTCCGAAGCCGTAAACCAGCGACTGTATAACTATCAGCATGCCGGCCCCCAGTGCACTTATTCTTTTATTTGTCCCCGGTCCCTTTGTGTCCATAATCCTTTATCAGTCATCCACATGCTGTATCGAAGCGAACGAATAATTTACCGCCGCGCCGAGTCTTTTTCATTACAATTTTAGCATAAAATAGGCGAGAAAGCCCCTATCCTCTGTAGGTAGTGGGATAAATCGCCCGGACCGCAGCTAAGAACAGGATCCCTGCATATGGTTGCGGGATGCTTTTTGTGAAAATCGTCAGAACAGTAATGATCGCCCCGCAGGGTCGCACAAAGCACAAAATGGCTCCTGGTTTGGCGCATTCAGGCGGTTTTCGGCGAAATAATTGCAGGGCTAAACCCCTTGAAAACACTGGGGCTACGTGATATAATAGAACACACGTTCGGAGGTATATCATGGAGCGAAAAAGAGGATACAAGTATCGTGCATATCCAACTAAAGAGCAGCAGGAGTTCTTCTCGAAGAATTTCGGTTGCTGCCGCTTTGTGTATAATCACTACCTTGCAAAAAGAAAAGCAACGTGGGAAGAATGGCATGACACCATGTCATTTAGTGAAACCTCCAGGGATCTTGCAAATGATCTCAAGAAAGAAAAAGAATGGCTGAAAGAAGCAGACAGCAGTGCGCTGCAGCAGAGCCTGAGACATCTGGACAATGCGTATCAGAACTTCTTCAAGAAAAGATCCGGATATCCGAAGTTCAAGAAGAAAAGGTCAGAACAGAGCTACCGTACGATGAATAACAAAGGCAGCATCCGCATAGAAGGCGATCACATAAAACTGCCAAAGGCAGGGAGAGTGAAGATCGTCAACACAAGATCTTTTGAAGGCCGCATCACTAGTGCAACAGTGACGAGGACAGCAAGCGGGAGATACTACATATCACTCCAGGTGGAAGAGGAATATGAGATGCTTCCTAACAAGGGCGGCATGCTGGGTATAGACGCAGGACTGACAGATCTGTGCACAGATTCAAACA
>Ga0256407_10003175_pt1 | contig 29822 bp, 24 predicted proteins | sample RumenRJG_04DNA_FD_193489 | JGI IMG/M metagenome (GOLD analysis project Ga0256407, IMG submission 193489) | Bovine rumen microbial communities from Lethbridge, Alberta, Canada - RJG_04 | ecosystem: Host-associated > Mammals > Digestive system > Stomach > Rumen | place: Canada: Alberta...
CTGAGCTAGATTTACCTTATGAAATGAGAAAATTTTTTGTGAGATTAATGGATGGGAGGGATATAATAGATTACGTATAACAAAAGTAGATGGAACTATCCACCTACCTTAATGAAACGTTATCCTTTAAGTATACGAGTGGCGTAACAAAAAACCACCATAGGTGGTTTGTTTGTCAAGTTGGTGCCCGGGACCGGAATCGAACCGGTATGGTATCGCTACCGCAGGATTTTAAGTCCTGTGCGTCTACCTGTTCCGCCACTCGGGCATTACGTGGTCTCCCGTAGAAGATTCGAACTTCTGACCCCTTGATTAAAAGTCAAGTGCTCTACCGACTGAGCTAACGGGAGATAGGGTTGGCTGGGGTGGGTGGGATCGAACCACCGAGATGACAGAGTCAAAGTCTGTTGCCTTACCTCTTGGCTACACCCCAAGAAGTTTTTGGTGGAGGGGGGCAGATTCGAACTGCCGAACCCGAAGGAGCTGATTTACAGTCAGCCGCGTTTAGCCTCTTCGCTACCCCTCCATGTATTTGCGTAATTGGTGGATGCTGAGGGACTCGAACCCACGACCTCCGCCGTGTAAAGGCGATGCTCTCCCAGCTGAGCTAAGCATCCATTTCCTTCATAGATACGCTTAAATAATATAGCACTTTGAAAATATCTAGTCAACGAAAAAAATGCCCTTTTTTTGAGCATCTTTTTCTTAAGTAATTTATACTAAATTAATAACCTTTTTTGCCTAAGAGGTGGAACATATTTCTCTTATAAATTTCAACGCCAGGTTGGTTAAATGGGTTGATATCTAACATATAAGCACTCATTCCACATGCTCTCATGAAGAAGTAGAATAAATAGCCCAAATTGTATTCATCCATTCTTTCAACTTCGATAATTGAGCAAGGAACTTTACCATCTTCTACGTGAGCTTTTAATGTACCTTCAAAAGCTTTAGAGTTAACGTAGTTGAGGGATTTACCTTCTAAGTAATTTAATCCATCAAGATCTTCATTATCGTGAGGGACAGTTACATCATATCTTGGGTTTTTAATTTGTAAGATTGTTTCAAATAGTAATGGTGTACCATCTTGGACAAATTGTCCTAGAGAGTGGAGGTCAGTGGAGAAAGTAACGCTGTCAGGTAATAAACCTTTCTTTTCTTTACCTTCAGATTCACCAAATAATTGTTTTAACCATTCAGAGATTTGAGAGAATTGAGGTTCATATGTGACATATAATTCTACCGGTTTGTTATTTCTATAGAAATAATCTCTACTACAAGCATATTGGTAACAAATGTTATTTTCGAGTTTGTCGTCCATGAATGCTTCTCTAGCTTCTTTTGCGCCTTTTAACATTTCTTTAATATCTAATCCTGCGCATGCAAGAGGGAAGAGTCCAACTGGAGTTAAGACAGAATATCTACCACCGATATCTCCTGGAAGAGTGAAGGTGACATATCCTTCTTTATTGCATTCGCTTTTAAGAGCGCCTTTTTCTTTATCAGTTGTAGCGAAGATTGCTTTTTTAGCTGCTTCTTTACCGATTTGAGAGATTAATAATTCTTTTAATAATCTAAAGGAAATAGAAGTTTCGGTAGTGGTACCACTTTTACTAATAACGTTAATAGCAAAGTTCTTTCCTTTTAAATAATCTAATACTTGAGCAATATAATTAGGGGAGAATGTTTGACCCATGAAGATTACTTCTAATTTATCTTTAGAATATAATCCGTTAATTGCTTCTAAAGCTGCTCTAGCACCTAAATATGATCCTCCAATACCACAAACGACTAAGATGTCGAAATTTTCTCTAACATATTTAGCGTTTTCAATCATTTTTTCAACTTCTTCTTTGTCGTAATTGATTGGCCAATCAGCCCAGCCTAAATAATCATTTCCTGGACCTGATTTTTCATTGATCATTTTATGAATTTTACTTACTTGTTCTTGGTAAGGTTTGATTTTATCAAAACTTACTGAATTAGACAAATCTAATTTCATGTTAATTCTCCTTTACCTTTTTGAGTGTTTCGCTAATCCAAGTTGGTAATTTTTCTCCTAAAACAGAGAAGTCTTTTTCATCTTCATCTAAATAAATACGAGATTCATTAACGTGAGTGGAATATAACTCTTCTTGAGGAACTTGTTTGTAAGAAACTCTTAAAAAACCATTAGTGCTATCAATAGAAAGAATTTTGACTTTGATTTCGTCACCAACAGAACCATATTTTTCAATGTCTCTAATGTAGGCATCGCTAAGTTCTGAAATGTGAAGCAAACCTTTAACTCCGTCTTCAAATTCTAAAAAGATAGCGTATGGTTTTACGCTAGTTACTTTTCCAATTATTAAATCTCCAACTTGATAATTCACACAAAGAGTTTATCACTTTTAAAAGAAAAAAGGTAGATATTAACATCTACCTGCTCATTTCGTTTATGTTTATTTCTCCGGCTTTGATTAAACTCCATTTGGTTAATAGTGGACCGAATAGTTCGTAAAATAGTGTAGCACATAGAACAACAGTGACTATAAGACTACCAATATTGTCTTTTTTGAAAACATCCATTTCTGATATCTGATTTGCCATACCAATTGCAACACCAGCTTGAGGAAGTAAAGTGAAGCCTAAATACTTAGTTATGTTATTATCTCTTTTTGTAATTTTACATCCTAAATATGCGCCTAGGTATTTACCAAAACTTCTTAATAATATGTAACTGACAAGAATTATAATTATTGGTATTAACATTGTTACACTTTCTGTAGAGAAAATATCATATGCACTGGTTACTAAATGAGCGCCACTTAATACGAAAAATAGGGTGAATAAGAATGGGGTCCATCTTTCCATTAATTCTATATCTCTTGTGATGATTGGTTGAGACTCATCGTTAGAAAAATTAACGTATACCGCCCCTATCATCATACAAGTTAAAAGACTTGAAAAATCGAGGTATTGCGAGTTTATTGAGATTAAATTGAGGGATTTGCAAGCTCCTACACCTAACAATGTGAATGCAATTATTATAATCATGTGATTGTTTCTGCTCTTAAAATATTTAATTGTATAGTGCAATAAAATACCAAGAATAAAACCTAAAGCAATACTTCCAAAAATATTAATTAAAGGAATAACTAGAAGTGAAATCACATCTACGCCTGTATTTGAGACAAATAAACGAGAAATCGAAATAGAAATTGCAAACACAATTAAACCGATTGCATCATCAAAAGCGACTACAGGAAGTAATAAATCAACAAGTGGTCCTTTAGCTTTATATTGGTGAATAACCATAAGTGTAGCGGCAGGGGCTGTAGCCGTTGCAACAGCGCCTAAACATATAGCTATAGATTGATTTAAACCTAAAAAATAACAGGCTAAAACTAAACCAATATCTACAAAAATGACAGCAAGAATTGCTTGTAAAATTGTTATAAGAATTACCTTTGATCCATATTGTTTTAATTTAGAAAGTTTAAATTCTTCTCCAATAGATAAAGCAATAAAACCTAGCGCTACAGAAGATATAAAAGAATTCATCCTAGTTAAATCTTGGCTAAGAGTGGTTCCATATGGAGTAATGTAACCTGTTCTATCAACTAAGATACAGCATCCTGCTATAAGTAAACCCACAACAAGGAATGCAGTGACGTTAGGAAGATTTATTTTCCTTGAAACTCGAGTTGCCATAAGGCCTAAGAGGAGTAATATACCTAAAAATAAAATAATGTTCATACAAGAACACTATTCTAGTCTTTTTATTGATAATTACAAGTAAATTACTTATTTGCTAATTCAATTTGATTTTGTTTAATTTCGGCGAGTGTAGAAATTTTATCTATTGTTAATTTAATTACTTTTTCTAAATCGCTACCTTCAGAGTAATTTGCTGAACAAATAAAGTTGACCCTATTATCAGTTAATATTTGTTTTACCTTATCTGATTGAGATTCAGGGTATATCGCAATAGAGGTACCATTGTTCTTTTTAACTAGAGTCATGCACGCGATGTCGGTCATTCCATCACCAAGATAAATGATATTTTCGTATGGAATTCTGTGTTCAATAGTTTTTTGGTTAACTCCAGAATCATCAGTTATATCAGTTGCACCTTTTGCAATTCTAAAGAAATATTGAGTTTTTTGTGTGTAGTTAATTGCAAGTTTAGGCCAACAAGCTTCACCCTTTTCGTCATAAAAGAATTCACAACCATATATTTCTTTAAATTCTTTACAAATTTTACAACCTTCAACGATTTCTTTTGTGCCGCTACTAACTAAATAATGTTCAATTTGAACACCTTTTTTTGCGCCATATTCGTTAATTCTGCCGAACCAATCGAGGACTCCTGGAAAAAATTGAATATCTTTTCCACAATCTTGAAGAAATTCTCTAGTAAGATTAATGCCCTTTTCTTTGCTAACAACAATCATTGTGTACATGTATGCAAGTATTCTTTCAATACCATATTTTTCTGTATATTCGCTAGTCTTTCCCCAGAATTCAGCTGGTGTTAAACCTAAACGTGGAACAAAAGAATAATTCTGCATATCTGTGGTAGAAAGAGTTTTATCGAAATCGTACATTATAGCAACAATTGGTTTTTCCATATTTTTTTACCTGTGATTATATTTTATTGTAGAGAAATTTTAGATTCAAATAATATTTATTTATATAAATTATTATGGTATAAAGTATTTAACTATGGAACCATGGCAAGTCGCATTATTAGTGTTATGTATTGTTTTAGGAGTATATTTGGCTTTAATCTTTGTTGATGTTTTCTTTGTTCTTGTGTTTAGAAGGATATTTAAAAAACATAACGCTGCATTAGGTGTTATTCTCCATACAAATTATGATAACGTTAAGAAGCTTTTTGATTTGCTTAATAAAAACGGAGTCAATGTTCCTTATAGTTTAGTGGAAACGTTGAACTCTATAGATGCAAATTCGTTTAACAATCAAGAAACTGAAGAATGTAAAAAGTCGAGAAACAATCTCTCTTATTTAAGAAGTGAGATGTCATATTTTATTAATAATGATGAGTTATTATCTAAAAACTTAGAAATTAAAAGATCGTTTGAATCTATTGATGAACTAAACAATGATTATCGTCGTTCAGTAGCAATGTATAACGCTGACGTACTTGGCTTTAATTATTGGATCAATTTTTTACCTACTAAATATTTGAAATATATCTTTAGATGGAAAGAGAAACAAATTATATAAACGAAAGGAGATCTCTATGAAAGAAAATCTAAAATTTTCCGATTATCCATTTATTGTTCCTACTGTAAAAAGAACAATCAACAAACTCGAAAGCTTAGTTCAAGACCTTAAAGAATGCGGCTCCGAACATACAGCTTCCCTTGCAATTAAGCACTGGAATAAATATATGGATGAACTCCAAACTGAGATTGGAATCGTCTATGTTTTATATACTTTAGAGTCTAATAACAAAGCTTATAAAAGAGCAAATGATCAAGTGGATGAACTAGTTCCTTTAATTAACAAATACGCTACAGATTTCCAAAAAATCCTTGCAAAAGCCCGTTATAAAAAAGATTTAGAGAAGAAATTAGGTAAATTCTATTTTAAGAAAATTGATTTCTCTTTACGTTCATTTGATGAAAAAATTCTCCAAGATTGTATTGAAGAAAATAAACTTGTTAGTAAATATGGTGAAATCATGGGAACCGCTCAAATTCCATTTAGAGATAAGGTTTTAAATCTTTCTGAACTTGGCAAATACACTCAAGATACTGATAGAGATACTCGTAAAGAAGCTGCAACAGCTCTAGATAAATGGCTAGGTGAACATAACCAAGAACTTGGTGACCTTTATTCTCAATTAGTTACTTTAAGAGATGGAATGGCAAAGAAGTTAGGCTTCAAGAATTACATCGAATTAGGCTATTTAAGAATGGGTAGATATGACTATAATCCTAAGATGGTTGCTAACTACCGTAAACAAATTGAAGATGTTGTTGTTCCTTTATGTAAGAAATTATATAAAGCTCAAGCAAAAGGATTAGGAATTAAAAATCCTCAATATTATGATTACAATGTTGCATTTAAAACAGGAAACCCAGTTCCAGCAGGTGATGAAGCATATTTAGTTAAAGCTGCTAAAAAGATGTACCACTCTTTAAGTGAAGAAAGTGGAGAATTCTTTGACTTCATGGTTTCTCATGAACTATTAGATTTAACTGCACGTGCAGGCAAACAACCTGGTGGCTATTGTACGTTCTTCCCTAAATATGGTGCTCCATTCATTTTCTCTAATTTTAACGGAACTAGTGGGGACGTGGATGTATTAACTCATGAAGGCGGACATGCATTCCAAGCTTATATGTGTCAAGATTTCAAGATTCCTGAATATAGAGAAGCAACTATGGAAAGTTGTGAAATCCATTCTATGAGTATGGAATTCTTCGCATGGCCATATATGAAAGATTTCTTTGGTAAAGATGATACTAAATATCGTTATAAACATTTAAGTAGTTGTATAGAATTCCTCCCTTATGGAGTTTGTGTTGATCATTTCCAACACTGGGTTTATGAACATCCAAAAGCTACACATGAAGAAAGATGCGCCCAATGGAAAGAACTTGAATCAAGATATAATCCAGAAAGAGTTTTTGATGGTTTACCAACTTTAAACAATGGTACTTATTGGTTAAGACAAGGCCATATCTTCAATTCACCTTTCTATTACATTGATTATACTTTAGCTCAAGTTGTAGCATTCCAATTCCTTTTAGCAGATCAAAAAGATCACGCTAAGGCTTGGAAGAAATATGTCAAACTTGTTAAGTGTGGTGGAAAATATCCATTCTGTGAATTATTAGAACACAATAAACTTAGAAACCCATTTGAAGAAGGTACAATCAAAAAAGTCATTACTGGTTGTGAGAAAATTCTTAAGGGTATTGATACTTCAAAATTCTAATTGAAAAAGTATAAAACAAAATAAAAAGGCTTAGATTTAAGCCTTTTTTGTGTAAATATCAATTATTTTTGAACTTTGCCTTGGTTAGCAACAGCGTTCATTTTAGCTTTAATTGCTTCTTGATCACCAACGTATTCTTTGTTTATAACTTCAAAGTTATCATCGAGTTCATAAATTATTGGAACACCTGTAGGTAAGTTAAGATTGATAACGTCTTCTTTGCTCATATGTTCTAAGTGCATAATGAGAGCTCTTAATGAGTTACCATGAGCTGCAACTAAAACTGTCTTTCCTGCTTCAAGTTCAGGTTTGATTTTCCTATTGAAATAAGGAACGACTCTTTGAACAGTAATTTCAAGTGATTCAGTTAATGGTAATAATTTCTTATCAACATTTTTGTATGTTTCTTGGTTTGCTGGGCATCTTGGATCACTTTCTTCAAGTGGTGGAGGTGGTACATCGTAGCTTCTTCTCCATATTTTGACTTGTGCTTCGCCATATTTTTCAGCAGTTTCAGCTTTGTTGAGTCCTTGAAGAGCGCCGTAGTGACGTTCATTTAATTCCCATGCTTTTTCGACAGGAAGATAAGCGAGATCCATTTCATCCAAGATGAAGTTTAATGTATGAATAGCTCTTTTTAAGTAAGAGGTGAAACAGCAATCAATCTTAACACCTTTTTCTTTTAAACCTTGTCCAGCAGCTTTTGCTTCTTTGACACCAGTTTCGCTTAATTCAACATCAGTCCATCCAGTGAAAAGATTAAGTTTGTTCCACTCACTTTCACCATGTCTAACTAATATTAATTTGTACATGTTATGTTTCCTTTCTTTACATTATTTATTATTATTCATTCTAAATGTTTTGTCATCATTTAGAGAAAATAATTAGTTTGAAATAAACCTTCCTATTTTTTGAACATCAGAAATAGGGGAGTTGAAGTTGAATATGTTGCCATAGGTAAAGTTAGTGACAAGCATATTAATTGTTTGTATAGCGGCAGAGCCAGTACCTGTATTAAAAATGATTGAATCATAGTTCTTAGGGTTAACAGTAATTGAATAGTAATTACCAGACTTTGTTAGTTTTTTACCTGGCCAGTTTTTATTATCTAAAGAGCCGGCATTTCCCCATGCATAAGCATATAAGGTAGAACCGTTGTATAGGATTTTAATCTCTATATTATTTTCATTATTTATATCAAGAAGTTTTCCAACATCCACTCTACCATTAGCTTGCTTTACTTTTGTAGCGGTAGAGATAGCTTGACATGAAGCATATAGAGCATTTTCAAATTGGCTAGGTGTTGCATTTGGGTATTTTTCAAAATATAAGGCAGCCATGCCTGCGACAATTGGGGAGGCAAATGAAGTTCCTTCCCATCCTGTATCATAGGTGTAATATTTGCCATCTCTATTAAAATGACATATACCATACATGTTTTCTGCAGGTGCATAACAGTCACAAAGGATATTGGTAGATGAATTGTTATAACTGCTTCCTGGCCAGATTTCATCATTTGTGTTTGTTGCTAATCCGCCGACACCAATAACGTTTGGGGTTCCTCCAGGATATGTAAATTTTGTAGGTGTAGAACCGCCTCCATTTCCTGCGGCAGAGCAAACGACTACTCCTTTATTAATCGCGTAGTTAACTGGTTCATTAAATACAGTGGTTAAGTTACTACCATCATTTTTTAAATCCCCATCATAATTTGAATATGATCCAATCGATATTGTGATAACTTTAGCGCCGTTATCTGCAGCATATTTAAATGCTTCACAGATGGATTTAGGTTTAGCATCTGTTTTTAGTAACATTAATGTTGCTTCAGGAGCTATACCAACGACCCCTTTTCCGTTTAATCCCGCAGCGGCAACACCTGCGCAGAAAGTTCCATGAGACTCGGCCATGTTTACAACTTTATCTGCCCCAATAGAAGTGGTTACTTTACTTCCGTTAAATGTAAAAGATGCACTTAAAGGACTAACTTTACTTTCTCCGTTATCAAACACTAAATCCTCATGATTTGGATTAAATCCTATATCAATTACAGCTATAGTTACTCCTCTTCCACGAAAGTATTTCCAAGTAGTAAAAATGTCCCCAATATTGTTTAAGTAGATTTGCCTATTTATCATAGGTTCATTTATTGGATTTCTTTCGTTTTCGTATGGATAATCCGGTAAAACTTCACTTTTTTCTTCTGATGAAGGAGTTATTGAAGGTTCTATAGTAGGTTCAATTGAAGGCTCAACACTTGGAGCAATTGAAGGAGCAATTGATGGCTCAACAGATGGTTCTTCGCTAGGTTCTATACTAGGCTCAATTGAAGGGGCAACAGATGGTTCTTCGCTAGGTTCGATTGAAGGCTCAACACTTGGGATAACACTTGGTTGAATGCTTGGTGAAACACTAGGAGAAGTGCTTGGACCAATAGGAACAGTGGAACCACAACTGGTTAAAAAAAGAGATAATAATGCAATTAAGTTATATTTATTCATAAATTTATTCTATTTTATTTCTAAGTAAAATAAAACCCCTGAAAACAGGGGTTGAATTTATGACTTGGTGCGCGAAATGAGAATCGAACTCACACAGGATACCCTATACGCCCCTCAAACGTACGCGTCTACCAGTTCCGCCATTCGCGCTTTTCAGCGTCATTTATTTTATAAAATACTATTTTGAATTACAAGTTATATCTTTCGTATCTTCATCAGGATCTTCTTTTGGCATTTTAATCATTTCATAGAGCAAGAAGATAACTGCTAATAAGTTGAAGATTGTCCCAACTCTAATAACATTAAAGTGGGGGAACATGTTGCTTGCACCTTGTGTACCAGTGTAATAGAAGAGCCAGTAACAACAACAAATAATGGAAGCCATGTTAATTAATAGAGCAAGGATGAATCCTCTCTTTTTAATAAAGATATATAAGACAGCAAATATATCTGCTGCAAAGAAGTATCTTTCGTGCATGTATGGCATAAAGAATGCACTGAATAAAAGTGAAATTAGGGCCACCGTGACTAAGTTTTCTGCGTTTAATTTAATGTTCTTGTGGAATAAATAGAAAATATAGGACATGGTGATAACTAAGAACACAGGAATTGTTATAGGAGCAATTGTTTGAGTGTGACTGTTATCAAATAAAGCATAGATACTAGGTGCGCTTAACGCGATACGATCTTTATATTCGTCTGCTTGCCTAAAGTAAACACTGAAGATATCACCAATTGGTCTACCACAGCAAATAGCAGGTAAGCCAATAATGAAGTACACTAATGGGATGTAAAGTAATTGCCAGATTCTAATGCGTCTTTTAAGAATTAATAAGACGAGGAAAGGTAAGAAGAATATAGCTTGGAATTTAAATGAGAACGAAATTGAGAAGAAAATCATTGCCCAGTTACTTTTTCCTCTAAGAATAAAGTAGAAGCTCCAAACTAAGAATGAAGTAAAGATAACATCACATTGTCCCCAGAAAGCACCATTGATGAAGACTGAAGGGATAATTAATGAAACACTGAAGGCGACAGCGGCATAGTTTTTGTTATTGGAAAGACTCTTAACAATAAAGAAGAAGCCTAAAGACATAAAGATTTCAAATGCAAAGTCCATAATCTTGATGACATATAGGTAACCTTCTTGTGGCACAAATTGAGCAAATATACATAAGAAGTAGTTATAAGCAGGAGTGTAGTCTCCTAAGGTTGTACCGAATCCTTTAATTAATCCAAGTTCCTTATATTTATTCATCCAAGTAACAAGGAATGTTTTATAGTCTCCGCTTTCGAAAGGAATTGCTTTCCATTTAGCCCAAGTAGATAAAACAACTGCTAATACGATAACGATTAACCATAACCATTTCTTGAGGAATGGGAATAGCCAGTTTTCGAATTGATAAAGCTTGCTGTCTACTTTTTTAGCTCCATTTTTTACTTTTTCTAGTGTCATTAACTAGTGCCTCCTAATGATGTAAAATTTTAAAAATACTTTGAGATTTACATTAATTTTCTGTCAAAATGCAAAGATTTTAATATTTTTGTTGTTGATATTAGATCCTTCTAAATGTGCAAGATTGGAATAAATAAATGTTGCCATAATAAGAAGTAAGTTAATAGCGAAACGATATCAACAACAGTGGTCGTGAACGGACCGCACATGACCGCAGGGTCAACGTGAATTATTTTAGCAAAGAATGGTAGCATACAGCCAATCATTCTTGAGACTAACATTGTAATAATTAAAGTGGAGGCCACTAAAGAGGCAACTAATGCTTGGGCTCCAACAACACTAAATTTACCAGCAAGAGCTGATACATCACCTATATGGAATACGGCCATTTCAAAGAATGTCCATCCGAAGGCAAATAGACCAACTCCTAAAGCAAGAAGCAGAGCAACTCTAAACTCTTTCCATACTACACGCTTAAAATCACCTTTTTGGAATTCGCCCATAGCGATAGAACGAACAATCATAGTGGTTGTTTGTCCTCCAGCGTTTCCTCCAGCGTCTAAGATTAATGGAGAAAAGACTGCTAAGATAGCGTAAGAAGAAATTAAGCCATCAAATTGAGATGTGATAGCGGCGCTTCCGACCTGTAGAATCATTAAGACCAAGATCCAAGGTAAACACTTAAGAACAATTTTATAAATAGGTGTCTTTAAATATGGAGTTTCCATGTTAGAGACATTACTTAAGTGAGAAATATCTTCGTTAGCTTCTTCAACGATAATATCAACGATATCGTCAATGGTGATGATACCAACAATTTTGTTTTCTTTGTTAACAACCGCCATGGCATTAAGGTCATAACGTTTGAACATGTTAGCGACTTCTTCTTGGTCATCATTTACGTGACAAGTAACAAAGTCACGATTCATGATTTCGCTCATTGTTTGATCTTTAGAAGCAAATATTAAGTCATCTAAGTCGACTGTACCAACCATTGTTCTCTTATTATCTTTGATAAAAAGAGTATAAACAGTTTCGGCATCTCTACCCTTTTTTCTAACTGCATCGATTACTTCTTCAACAGTTAAACTTTCTTTGAATTCAAGGTATTCAGTGGTCATTAAGCTACCAGCAGTGTCTGGTTGGTAGTTAAGTAATGTGTTAATTTGAGCTCTTAATTCTTTTGGAGCAACTTTTAAAATACGATGTACGAGGTTAGCAGGCATTTCTTCAAGAGTGTCAACGATATCATCAGTAAATGAGTTCTCTAAAAGTTTTAAGATTTCTGCATCAGTAAATGAGTTAATGATTAATTCTTGTTGTTCGCTAGTTAATTCTGTAAACAAATCAGCGGAGTATTCACTTCCAATTACTCGGATAATATAAAGTAATTTTGTTACATCATCTACTTCATCTAAAGCTTCAGCAATATCGATAGTAGGAACATTCTCAAATAACTCTTTTAGGGTGTTCTTATCTTTACGATTGGTAATGTCTAAAAGCTTCTCACGTAATTCATCTCTATCCATTTCACGAGCTTCGTTCATGTCGAGCATTTCATTATCTTGAGAAGCGTTATTTTCCTTTTCTTCGAGTAATTCTTTTTTCTCCATGTTTATATTTATAACCTTAAAGAATAAAGAAAGACAAGAAAATATAAATATTTTTGCTTATTTAATGATAATAAAAAATTAGTTTGATAGAATAATTAGCGAAAGGAATAACTATTATGAAAGAAATTTTAGTTGAAACAAGTGCAAGACATATTCACGTTACTGAAGAACAGTTCCATATTTTATGTGGAAAAGACGCTAAGCTCGAAGTTAGAGCGCCTTTAAGCCAACCTGGCCAATTCGTTTCCACAACAAGATTAGATGTTGTTGGACCAAAAAGAACATTAGCAAACGTATCCATTCTTGGGCCTTTTAGAAAAGCCGCTCAAGTTGAAATCAGCGCTACTGATGCAAGAACAATTGGAGTACCTGCTGTTATTAGAGAAAGTGGTGACACAAAAGGTAGTGCGCCTATCAAATTAGTAGGACCATGTGGAGAAATTGAGCTTCCTGAAGGCTGTATCGTTGCTAAAAGACATATCCATATGACTCCAGCTGATGCAGAAGAATTTGGCGTCTCAAATGGTGAAATCGTTAAATTAGAAGTTAACACACCAGAAAGAAGTGTCATCTTTGGTGATGTTGTTGTTAGAGTTAGAGAAGATTTTGCTTTAGCTTGCCATATTGATACAGATGAAAGTAACGCAGCTAACGCTAGCGGTACTGTTTACGGAAGGATTGTTAAATAATGCCTGTCATTGAGATTCATCCTCAAAATGTTTGTTCAAGATTACTAACTGTTGAGTATGACGATAATGGTGTAGTCACTAAAGCTACTCATTTTGGAGGCTGCAAAGGTAATCTCGATGGTGTTTGTGCTTTAATTGTCGGTATGAAAATTGAAGATGTTGTTAAACGTCTTGAAGGTATCCAATGCCGTAATGGAACAAGCTGCCCTGATCAATTAGCAAAAGGGTTAAAACCTCTATTGAAATAACAAACTAAAAATATATAATAATTAATGCTTATCAAGAACTACGAAATAGAGATGTGAAATCGTAGTGGCAACTCTCGGAAGAGTAAGTGCCCTCTCTAGCATAGTCCCACAACTATGAACGATAAGTTGGAAACTGAAAAATGAAGTTTCTCCTTTGTGGGGAAACTTTTTTCTTAGATAGGAGCAAAATTATGGAGAAGATTTTATTTACAAGTGAGTCAGTTAGCGAAGGACATCCAGATAAATTAGCGGACCAAATTGCGGACGCTATATTAGATGAAGCCCTTAAACAAGATGATAAATCACGTGTTGCTTGCGAAGTATTTTGCTCAGGTAATTTTATTCTTATTGGAGGCGAAATAACCAGCAAATCTCAAATAAATTATGCAGAAATCGCAAAAAATGTTTTAAAAGAAGTTGGTTATGACAAGCCTGAACTTGGTACAGATTATCACACAGTTGAAATCAAAAATATTGTTCAACATCAATCTAACGATATCTCAATTGGAGTTAGTCAAACTAACCCTGAAGATGTCGGAGCGGGTGACCAAGGAATGATGTTTGGATACGCAACAAATGAGACTAAAGGTTATATGCCTTTACCTATATCTATAGCTCATAAACTTGTAAGAGAAGCTACTAAATTAAGAAAAGAAGGTAAGTTTTTGCATGCACGTCCTGATATGAAATCTCAAGTTACTATCGATTATACTGATCCTAAAAACATTAAAATTGATACAGTCTTAATGTCAGTTCAACATGACGACAATACTGATTTAGACGCTTTTAAATCTTATATATTTGAACACATTATGAAGCCAGTTGTTGCTTCGTTTGGATTTGACACAAACTTTAAATATTTAATTAACCCAACAGGTCGATTTGTTATTGGTGGACCTGCTGGAGACACTGGTTTAACTGGTAGAAAGATTATTGTTGATACTTATGGTGGAGCTGCTGAACATGGTGGAGGAGCTTTCTCTGGAAAAGACCCAACTAAGGTAGATAGAAGTGGAGCCTATATGGCAAGATATATTGCAAAGAATCTTGTTGCCGCTGGTGTAGCGGATCGTTTACAAGTTCAAATTGCTTACGCTATTGGAATTAATGAACCAGTTTCTATTGGTATAAAAACTTACAGAACTTCCAAATATTCTGATGACAAGATTTTAAGCATAATTAAGAAGGTTTTCGATACACGTCCTGGCATGATTATCAAAAATTTCTCTTTAACTAACCCTAGTTTTGAATACCATAAATTAACAAATTATGGTCATTTTGGACGTCCTGATTTAAATCTTCCTTGGGAGAAATTAGATAAGGTAGAAGAGATTAAAAAATTACTCGCTTAATGAGATATAAAAATATTCTCATTTAGTTATCAAACTTGGTTTTAGTGTGCTAAAATATAGATGTAACCTCTCCGAGAGCGTTTGGAAAGGAGATTATCATATGAAGTACCAAATTATCGGAAAAAACATTCAAATTACTGAAGGCATTTCTGCTGCAATCCAAAAGAAGATGAGTAAAATGGACAAATATTTCCTCATCAACGAAGATGTAGAATGCCGTGCTGTTTGTTCAGCACACGTTGGTGTTCAAAAGGTTGAAATCACAATCTTTTTACCAAAAATCAAATTAAGAGCAGAAGTCGAAGATGAAGACTTATACTCTGCAATTGATCGTGCCATCGATAAGCTCGAAGGCCAAATGAGAAAATTAAAAACTAGAATGGATCGTTCTAATGCCAAGACAAGTTTAGGTAGAGCCATTGACTTTGATTCCGTTCAAACTCAAGAAGAAGATGAGGAAGAAGATGTCATTGTTAGAACAAAATCATATTATCTTGAACCAATGACAATTGAAGAAGCGGTTACTAGAATGGAAGCTTTAGGACACTCCTTCTTCTTATATCTCGACGAAGAGGATGATAGGATTTCTGTCTGCTATATCCGTAACGATGGAGGATATGGCGTTATTCAAGCAGAAAATCCAATTAAACAATAATTATATATAATTAATATTAAAGGTGGAGATAAATTTTTCACCTTTTTATTTATAATAAATCGTATATAATAGACACATGGCAAAATTATTAGCTACAGATCTTGATGGTACATTAATGTATCCTAAAAAATTCCGTAGATGCATTCCTAAGAAAAATGTTAAGTTTCTTAGGAAATGGGTCGATTCAGGAAATAAGTTAGTTCTCATTACTTCTAGAGGACCAGCTTATATGGAACGTCTTAAGAAGGAAATAGATAGAGATTTTGATTATATCACTTATACTTCTAGCTATATTGTTGCTAATGGAGAAGTGATTAGAGATAAGTCTATTCCGTATAAAACTGCTAAGAGGTTACTAGATAAAATCTACGAACGATTCCATCCTAATGCATATTTGATGGATGCTAAAGGATATCCAACTGCAATTAGAAATAATAATGGAGTTCCAATGTTTCTTGTTTATTTATACAAAGTATATTGGTGGTTTCAAGGCAAAAGAAGAGAGCCATGGATATATGGAAATAAGGAATTCGATGAAATATTATCTAAAGCAAATGTTTACAAAGTAATGATATTTAATGGACTTAGAAAAAAGGCTAATAGTATAATGTCAAAAGAAATCAATAAGGGAATTAGAGAAGAATTCCCTGAAATTGAATGTTCCTGGTCAAGTGTCATTAACGAGATTACACCTCGTAACTGTAACAAAGGAGCGGGATTAACATTCTATTGTGATTTCCTGAAAATTAAACCTGAAGATGTTATTGTTGTTGGTGATTCAGGTAACGACATATCAATGTTTAATTTATTCCATGAAAATAGTTATTGCATGGCAAAAGCCTCTCCGTCTGTGAAGAAATATGCCGCGCATACAATTTCCAGAGTCTATAAATTAGACAAGCTTGTGTTAGAAAAAGGAGAATGATTATGAACAACTCATCACAATGCATATTTGATATCTCTCACGTTAATAAGAACTTAAGAGATACACTTGAATTTTTACTCCCAAATCCCGTGGAAGTTAAAAATTACGAAGCAAGAAAAAAGATTATTGAATCAATCTTAGATCCTAAAACATTCTTAGGTAAATTCTTAGAAGATAATGCAGAGAAACTCGAAAAGTTCAAAAAAGATTATCAAGACTTTATCGATGAAGTTTATGGAGAAGAAAGCACAATTTTAACAAAGACTGCAGAAGGTAAAATCCGTGTAGATAATACTCAAAACCTTGTGATTCTCAAGGGAGTTGTCTATTTAGGAGAAACTTTAAGAGACATTATGTTCTCTCATCTTCAACTTGCACGTCAACAACATTTAGAAGAAGAAGCTATTGTTAAATTTGTCGATGCTGATGAAAGATTCGATAGAGCAATTAAAGTCCATTTATTACTTGGCGAATACCAAAAGAGTTTTATGGAATTCCAAAAAGTAATGAACGAATCTAAAGGACAACCTTCACCTCAAAGTAACTACATTGTTCAAAATGAACTTCAAGTTATTGCTTCAATGATTAGATTTGAAAGAGAACATTTACGTTTTATTGACAATAAATCTCTCGATGTCTATGATAAGGTCATTGAATTAATTCAAATGTGTGAAGGAAGAAGAGAGAGAAGAGATAACAAAACTTTCCCTCAAATTTTTGAAGAAACTACAAAGATGACTGCTACTTTAGCAAATGAGTGTGGTCCACGTTATAACGAACAATACCAATTAAATTTAAAAGATATGCTCGCTACCATCGAAAAGAGCAAAGAGAATAAAGAAAACGCAAAAGCATAGTGCTTAATCGGAGGATTTCAAAATGAAAGAAAAGAAAGCAAGAAAACTTAAACCAGTAGAATTAGTTATCTACATTATTTCAGGCTTATTTATTTTATGGGGATTAACTTATATCACCCTAGGTTTAGTTGCAAAGTATCTTCCAGTTACAAATAGTCCTCTTAAAATTGCTAATGCTACAATTGCTAGATTGTTTGGTTTAGATATGTTTGGGTGGGGATTAGTCATCTTCATCTTATTTGCTTTAGTTGCAGCAATTACCATGATTGTTTTTGCAAAGAATGTTGATAAAGAATACGAAAAATCTCAAAGAAGAGCTGCTAGACTTTCTAGAGCAAATAAAACTGAAACAGCACCTGAAGCTAGTAAAATAGTGGATGCTGAAGTCAAATAATTAATACATGGTTATAGTGAAATGCCCCCTCGGGGGCTTTTCTATTATCTAAATTATCAAAAAGAATTAACGATAAAATCGTTATCGTTTATAATCAAATTGTAACTCTATAAATAGAGAGGTAGTCCACATGAGGAAGAAAAAAGAACAATTAAAGGAAAAAGTTCAAGAAGTAGAAATATCTGCTACGAACCAAGAAGCTGTTATAAGCAAAGAAAATTTTTCTGAATATGATCATAAGAGAATAGATCATGATATCAAATATCGCGGTCCTTTATCTTACCGTTATCTTAGAATGATTGGTTGGATTGCCTTAGCGGTCATGTTCATTTCTATGTCTTTAAGTTTAGCTTTTAGCATTAAGACATTGAATGGCACAATCGACCCTACTAAGATGATGGTCCTTGAAAAAGTCACAAATATTTTATCTTATATTTCGGCTTTACCTTTGCCTCTTTTCTTAATTGCCAATTTTGCTGTTATTCTTCAACAAAGAGGTAACTATAGAAAGCTATTAAAACAATATGGAAAATTGGTTCTTATTATCTATGTTGGATTTATTATTGTTTATTATCATTATATTGTAATTGCCTTAATGAGAATTGGTGGAATGTCATTTATTGAGGCACGTGACTCATCAATTGCGATATTTACCATTTTAGGGAAACAAAACGGTTTAGTTGTTAACGTCTTTATAGATTTATTCTGTTGCGTCTTAATAATGTTATTTGTTGAGTACACTCCAAAGAATCATTTCAAAGGGAAGAAAATTATTCTTTTTAGACTATTAGTTTTAATTCCAATACTTTACGAAATTGGTTCAGCTGTTCTTATGGGGTTATTAGGATTAAATGGAATTGATGCAACTTTTGTATTCTCCTTACCTCCAGAAGTGTTACCTTTACTTGGTAAAAAGCCTGTCGGCATGATTTTTGGATTCCTTGCTGTTTGTATTTACATTAAGATTCGTGAAAAAAGATATCTAAAAAGAGGCGGAACTGAAGAAGGATATTATTATTACCTTAGGACTAATAGAAATTCTTTAAATTTCTCCTTGGTAATGTCGGTAATCTTCTTGATTGTTGCTGTTTTAGATATTGTTGTTACAATAGGATTAGGTGCCATACTTTTGAAAAACATACCTTACGCCGAATATTACACTGTGGAGGATATAATAGAGCTCTTATCTTGTTTTACTGTTGGTAGATCTGTATGTCTTATCCTAGTTATACCATTTGTTATGCTTTTCTCATATACGAAGCAGCATGTGGACACTAAGCTTGATAAATTATTACCTATCGCAGGTGTGGGATTAGTTATTTTCTCTATTATTGAGACTTTATTCTTCTCATTATTATTCTAAGTTATGGATGAAAGAAGTGTATTTAATGCGACTGTATGTATTATAGGAATAGCTATTTTATTAATACATGCTGTTAATATTTTTCTTAAAAAAGGTAGAAGAAAGGATGAAAATAGTTTATTAACTTTTATCCTTTTTACTGTAATCCATTTTGCTATATATCTTACTTTTACATTTATTAAGGTTAACTATAAAAGTAACCCTTTAATTATTGGTTTTTATACAACCTTCTTTGTTATGAATAATATTGAACTTTTATTGTTGTTTAAATATACCATTGAGTTTGTTGCTTTGAAAAATAAAACCAGAAGTGTTTTACGAATAGTTAATATCATTACTTTTAGTGCTTTTATTATTTTAGATATTGTAAATATCTTCACACATATATTCTTCTATGCTGATAATGGTGTTTATATGAGAACGAAAGCAATGATAATTTCTCAAGGATATCAAGTTATTGTTTTTATAGTGGTTTTGTGTATTACTGCATTTAACCCAAGATTAACTAAGACAGAAAGAATTGCTTTCCCGATATATTGTTTATTACCTTTAGTTGCGATAGTGCTCCAAATTATTTTTGCTGGATACGCTATTGCTTATCTATCGATTATTATTTCGATTGAGATTCTTTTCTTGTTTATTAATTTCAATAAGAATATTCAGCTTGCTAATGAAGAGAAGCATAATAGAGAAACTGAAATTAAATTAATGATGTCTCAAATAAGACCCCATTTTATCTATAACACTCTTTCTTCTATTTCTACATTAATTAAAATTGATCCTGAAAAAGCTCAAAAATCTTTGGATAATTTTACTGAATATCTAAGGGCAAATCTTACCTCCATTAGTGAGACAGGATTAGTTAGTTTTGAAAAAGAATTGACCCATATTAAAACTTATTTATCTCTAGAAAAAATGAGATTTGATGAGAGACTAAAAGTAGTGTTTGATATTCAATGTAATAACTTTTTTGTACCACCTTTATCTATCCAACCAATAGTCGAAAACTCTGTAAAACACGGATTAATGCATAAAATTGAAGGTGGAATTATTACTATTAAAACTTATGAAGATGATTATTCTTTCTTTGTTGAAATAAGTGATGACGGAGTTGGGTTTGATGTAAACTTTCTTAGTGATGAGAGCTCTACTCATATTGGGTTAAATAATATTAAATATCGTCTAACAACAATGTGTAATGCAGAGTTAGAAATTAAGAGCGCCATTGATGTTGGCACTACAGTGATAGTAAAATTTATGAAATAGGCTGAAAGTATGAATATCTTATGTGTTGATGATGAAAGACTTCAATTAACTCGTTTAGAAGAAGCAGTTAAAAGCGTTTTACCAACTGCAAATATTATGTCGTATAGTAACCCTATACAAGCATTAGAAGAAAATAAAGATAGAAAAATTGATATAGCCTTCCTTGACATTGAAATGCCTAAAATTAATGGTATTCAACTGGGTAAAGCCTTAAAGTGTATTAATCCTCTAATAAACATAATATTTGTTACAGCTTATGATCATTATGCTCTTGATGCATACAGGATTCATGCTTCTGGATATTTGTCAAAACCAGTAAATAAAGAAAAGATTGAGGAAGAGATTGACGGTCTAAGGCATCCAGTAGTTCTTCCTTCCAAAAAGGAAATTCAAGTCAAATGTTTTGGTAATTTTGAAATATTTCATGATGGCAAACCTGTAAAATTCTCTTATCAAAAATCTAAAGAAGTATTTGCCTACCTTGTAGATAGAGAAGGAGCTTCAGTTAACATAAATGAACTTAATGCAATTTTATGGGAAGAAGATCATAAATCTTATTTAAGAAATTTAATTAGTGATATTCAAAGAACTCTTAAAGAAATTGGCGTTGATGACGTTTTTATTAAAAGACACAATGAATGCAGCGTTGATACAACCAAAATTGATTGTGATGCATATGAGTATAAAGCCGACAATCCTGACGCTGTGAGGATGTATCGAGGCGAATATATGGCTCAATATTCTTGGGCGGTATTTAATTTTTAGTATAACCATGTAATAATAAAAAAATTGGAGGAGAAGAAAATGAAGAAAAGACTATTATTTGTTGCCTTAATCCCTATGATGATTTCGGTAATGGGATGTCAAGGAAACAAAGACTACTTTACTTACTGGGAGAAACGTTCAGTATTATTTAAGTTAATTGACTACGTTAATGATGTTACTAATAAGAATTCAGTGAACTATATTCCAGTAGAGGATAGAATTGCTACATTTGATATGGATGGTACTTTTGTTGGAGAACTTTATCCGACTTATTTTGAATATAACTTACTTGAATATCGCGCATTAGAAGACCCTACTTATAAGGATATTGCACCTCAACCTGTTGTAGAAGCCGCATATCAAATTAGAAACCATGTTAGAGAAGGAGCATCCTTGCCTTCAGATTTTGATTTGATTCACGGAAGAGCTGCTGCAGTTGCTTATTCAGGTATGACAATAAAAGAATTTGATGATTATGTTAAAGCATACGCTCAAAAAACTCCTTATGGATTTGAAGGTATGACATATGCGACAAGTTTTTATAAACCTATGCTCCAAATATTTGATTTCTTGGAAGCACACGATTTTACATACTATGTTGTTTCAGGTTCTGATAGATATTTATGCCGTGCTTTAGTTGATTCAATAGCTATACCTTCAAATCGAGTTATTGGTATGGATGTAAGTATGAAGACAACTAAGCAAGGTGACCAACAAGGTGTTAAATATAATATGGAAGTTGGTGAAGATGTTATTAGAGGTGATGAGCTTTTAATTAAAAACCTTAAAACCAATAAGGTGTTTAACATTTCTCAAGAAATAGGAAAGGTTCCTGTATTATCTTTTGGAAATAGTAGTGGTGATCAAGCTATGCATAATTATTGTAAAGGTAATACAAAATACAAAACCGAAACTTTCATGCTTATTGCGGATGATGAACAAGAAGACCATGTAAACCTAGAAGAAACCGCAAGAAGAAAAGCGATTTGGGAAGAAAATAATTACAATATTATTTCCATGAAAGATGACTTCAAAACCATCTATGGATATAATGTGCAAAAAGTCCCGTTCCCTTGGGAAAATAACTAAAACTAGTGAAAAATCATGCAAAACTCGCATGATTTTTTAAATCACATCATTTTGATTCTTAAGAAAAAGGTTATATAATCTCTCTAGTTAGTATATACTAACTTAAGTGGAGGCAATCCTTTATGTTTCATAAAAATAAAACTAAAAACTATAAATACAAATTAGGAATAAATGGTATGAGATGCGGAATGTGTGAAGCCCATATTAATAACATAATCCGTCAGAAATTTGATGTTCAAAAAGTGAAGTCAAATCATAAAAAGAATGAGACAATTGTTTTTTCTTTAAATGAGATAGATATAAATGCTCTTAGAGAAGTTATTTCTCAAACTGGATACGAACTTACCGACATTGTTTTAGAGGATTAGAATATGCATGATTTATGTTGTTGGTGAAGAAATGATTCCAGAGATGAAAGGTGAGGAACATGATCATTTAGGGATATGTTTGGATTTGTAGTAATGATGGTCTTAGATTGTCTTAGTTTTTGAGATTATTAGTAAAAGGAAGATGATTTGATCTTTCGCACACTGTATAATGGTGGGCAAAAAATAGAAAAGTTGTATTAACTATTGCGTTTTTTGCTAATGCAGATAACTTATTTCATAAATAATTTTTTTGTAACATAGGTGTTCTACTTAATTCTCATCTTAGTGCTCAAAAAACTGGGATAGTGGATATTGAAGAAGGCAAGGTTCTTTTAGTGAAAGAACTAATCGATAGCACACATTTAGAACTAATGATAACTTCTAATGCTAGATTTATCTCTGAAATGTACGAAGGCAGAATTAAAACTATTGAAAAACTTGGGGATAAGATCAGAGATACATTTAAAGTTGGATTATCTCCTAACCCTAGAGCAATCGAATGTTTAGTTTATCTTCAAAACAAACGAGAAGACTTTGATAATAAATAGAAAATCATTTTCTTTTTATTACATACAAATTAAAATATTGACACTCAGGTATAGGAGAATAAGTATGAATAAATCAAAATTATTTTTATCTTCAATCGTTGTCATGTCTTTATTTTTGTCTTCATGTGGTGCAGATGGGGGAGGAGTTTCAGTAGAACCTGCTAGTAATACTCCCGCCAGTATACATACACATAGTGAAGAAGATCATTCAGGACATAGTCATAATGAAGGTAGTGAAGTATCCTCAGCTTCTAGCCATACCCATGATTATCAATTAGTAGAAACTGTTAATCCAACATATGAATCATATGGATATAAGAAATATCAATGTAAATGTGGTGAATCATATTTAGAATATATTGATCCATTAGAGCATCATTATCATAACTATTATTCACCTGTTGATGACTTTGATCATGCTTATTTCTGCTCCGATAGTGGTTATACCCATTTATACACTAACCCTGTTCCTCATTCATACTCTGAATGGCACGTTGAAGTGGAACCAACTGAATATGAAGAAGGTCTTAGATGGGCGTGCTGTGATGTATGTGGATATAGACATGAAGAATATATGCCTACAATAGATCATGTCCATGTAATGGGTGATGAAGGTTGGCATTATGATGAAGAAGCCCACTGGCATGAATGTAAAAACTGTTTTGAATCTTATGATATCGCTGAACATGATTTTGAATGGATAGTAGACCAAGAACCTCAAGAAGCACGTGAAGGTGTAGGTCATAATCACTGTAAGATATGTGGATATGACGCTGATAATGAAACAATTCCTGCTCTACCTCATAATGAACATACACCATGTGATTCATACGAATATGATGATACCCATCACTATTTATACTGTAAGTACTGCGGTGAATTACTTGAAAGTGAAGAACATACATTAGGTGAAGAAACATTAGTTAAAGCAGGTACATGTTCTTCTCCTAATATTGTTACTAAACGTCATTGTTCCGTATGTGATAATGATATCTATTATTATGGAACTCATGTATCTAATATTGGAGATAACTTTGAATTACATAATATTCAAGTCGATTATAATGATTCAGAACCATATTTCACTGCCACTTTGAAGGCTACATGTTTAGATTGTGGTGAAGTAATTGAAAGAACGATTAATTCAAATCAAACTAATATAATATCTAGTTACACCTCATATTTATCAACGGCAGATTTTGCTCATGCAGGTCAATATGACGCAATAATTTATGGTAGTGCGGTTGTAAGTGGTTCATACGATAATAACCCATCCATTTATAATATTAATTACACTGGTTATAACGTTAGAGATAACGATGAAGATACATTTAATGCAGGATTACAGCGTTTATTATATGATCAAGATAATTTCCCAGATAGATATAAGAATAGCGATGTTAAGGTAACTGCATATTACTATGAAGGCGTGTTACTCGGCTTTATCTTTGGATATCAAAAAGTCAATATGAGTACATATGAAGTACAAGCTGGCCAATTAGTGTTAAATAGATACGGCGAAATCTTGATGAGAATGTATATGTACGGTAATCAAAATCATGGTAGTACCACAATATACGCAGCAAGAATGTTTGACACAGTTGAAGAATATGACGCTCTTCTTGCTACTGATCCAGATATCAAAGTTACTATAGCCTCTCCAATCGAATTTGAAGATTATTATAGATATGATGAATTAACTCATTATCATCAATCTGTTGATTCATATGATTCTAGATATTTCCGTAAGGATGTTGGAGATCATGAATTTGTTGATAATATAATCGAACCAACATTTGAAAGTGGTGGATATACAAATCATAAATGTTCAGTATGTGGATATGAATATAACGATAGTTACACTGATAAATTAGAACATAGTTATGATGAGACTAAATGGCTAAGTGATGAAAATACTCACTGGCATGCATGTTTAGATGAAGGCTATGAAGATTTAAAAGGTCATGAAACTAGTCATACATTTATTGATAAAGAATATGTTGCTGCTACATTTGAAGCAGATGGATATCATGAGCAATTCTGTGATGTGTGTGGACATATTAAACACGAAGTATTACCTCAAATCCCTCATACATATGATTTAGATAATTGGAGTTATGACAATACTCAACATTATCATGCATGTTTAGATGAAGGATATTTAGATACATATATTGATGAAGCTCATCATAGTTTCGTTGAAACAGTAGTAGCGCCTACTATTAAAGAAGATGGATACACTTTACATAAATGTTCAGTGTGTGGATATGAATATAGAGACACTCAAACATTATCTAAATATCATGAATCCTTACCTTATTTATCATTTACCCTTTCTCGTTCTGGCGATAAATATGAAGTTAGCGAAATTAGAAATGGTAAGAAAGATATTTATATTCCTGATACATATGAAGGATTACCTGTAACTTCTATTGGCTATTCCGCAGCTAAAAATAATAACACCATGATGTATTTATATTTAGGTGATAATATCACCGCTATTTCTGGTGATACATTTAGCGGCAACACGTCATTAGTTCAAGTTAGATTAGGCAAAGCCTTTAATTCTAATAGCGCTAGCATGTTTTCTGGTGCATATAGATTAGTCGAATTCATTAATGAATCAGAATCAACGCTAAACTTCTCTAGTTTATCTAGGTATATATTAGGCATTGTTAATAGTGCGGCAGAAAGTAAATTATATGAAGATGAAAATGGTATGGTTTTGTATAAAAAGGATAGCGATACATACTTCATCTATGATCCAAATCATTCTCCAATGCTTGTAGTACCAGAAGGAGTTACAAAACTTGGTCCACGTGTATTCTATAATGATAAGGTTGTATATCAACTAACCTTACCTTCAACATATAAAACATCTCTATCTTCTGATTGCTTCTTCAATTCAGTGTTAGTAGAAATAATTTCTCCAAATAATTTTTATAACCCAATGAGTGGTAGAGTGGAGGTTATTAAACCTGACGCTACTCCAAGTGTGAGTATGAGTGAAGATAGTATTATTCAAACCACTGCTAGTGGTATCAACTTATTAAAATATAACGGAGGTGCCACTACATATGTAATTCCAGATAATACTTATAAAATATCTGCGTATGCATTTGATGGTAATGAAACAATTACAACGTTAACCATTGGTGAAGATGTTACTAATATTGATTCTATGTCATTTAGCAATATGAAAGAGTTAACTGCTGTTAACTACCTTGCTATAAATGCTATTTTAAATGGATCTCCATTCACTAATGACACTAATTTAACTACATTTAATCTTGGTGATAAGGTAACTAATATTCCTTCTAATTTATGTGCTTCTTTACCGATTAGCACTATATCAATTCCTGATACAGTTACTTCTATTGGTTATGCAGCATTTGATAGCTGTAAGAACTTAACAAGTGTTGTTATTCCTGAAAGTGTAACTAATATTGAACAAAAAGCATTCAATGGTTGTTCAAGTTTAACTTCTGTTAATATCCCTAGCGGAGTTACTTATATTCCTGATTATATGCTTTATGGTACAAGTAAATTAGAAACCTTAACTTTACATGATGGCATTACTGGTTTTGGTAATTATTCATTATGTAGATCAGGATTAACTACCATTACTTTGCCAGCCTCTTTAGTTAATATTGCTACAAGCGCATTTAGTTATAGCAGCATAACTACTGTTAACTTCCCAGCTGGAGTCAAGAGCATTGGTGCTTCTGCCTTTGATAACTGCCAAAACTTAACTAGTGTTACTTTACCTGATAACATTGAAACTATTGGTTCAAATGCCTTTAGATACACTAATATCAATTACACTGAATATGAAGGTGGTAAATATATTCCAAGTGCAACTAATCCATACATGTATTTAGGAGAAGTTAAAGCAGTAGATGGTAATATTACATTTGCACCTGGCGTTAGATTTATTGGTGGTAGTGGTATTTCATCAATTAAATTAGAAATAGAATTAGTAGTTCCAGAAGGTGTTACCACTATGGCAAGTAACGCTATTGAATACTGTAATTTCACATCTATCACTCTTCCAAAATCATTAAAATACATTAGTAGTGGATTTATAAATAGTTGTAGTAAATTAACCACTGTTACATTTAATTCAGAAGAATTAGTATTCTCTACTTCTTATAATGGTCCTATTACTAACGCTAATAATTTAACCACTATTATATTTGGTGATGATGCTACTATTGTACCTAGCTATTTAACCAAAGGATTAAAAGGATTTACCACAGTTGTTCTTGGTAATAACATCAAAACTATTGGAGGACACGCATTTGAAAATGTCACCGCTATTACATCTATCACCTTACCTTCCTCTTTAGAAGTTATTGAAGAAAATGCATTTGCAGGTACTGGATTAACTTCTATTACATTAAATGAAGGACTTAAGATAATTAAATATCGTAGCTTCTATAACACTCCTATTGCTGGTAGTGTTACTCTTCCAAAATCTTTAGAGATTATTTATAGTGATGCATTTGCAGCTTGTAGAGGTATTACTGAAGTTACAGTTAATTCTGAACACTTAACCGCTAACACATATAACGGGGCTAATAATTCTCCATTTAATGGCTGTCAAATTGCAAGTATTCATCTTGGTAAAGATGTTAAGGTTATTTCAGATAATTTTGCTAAAAAACTTACTACATTAATAATTGTTGATGCTGACCCAGAATGTGCATTAGAGGTCGTAGGTGTGTCTAGCTTTGATAGTTGTACTAATTTAACAACTTTCCCATTCTTAGATTCTATTACTACTATTAAAGATTATGCATTCATCAAATGTTCATCATTAAGCATTGTATCTTTATCTAAAAACCTCACTACAATTGGTAGTAGAGTATTTGAAAATTGTAGTGGTATTAAATCATTAAGTTATGATGTTGCTATAGAAGTAGCAGTTAGTTTCTCTAACTCAAGCATCACATCATTAACAATTGGTGAACATGTTACCGTTATTCCTAGTTCATTTGTATACGGCAACCCAATCTCTTCTAGTATTGTTTTAAACGAAGGAATTACTAAGATTGGATCTGGGGCATTTGGTAATACAGGTATTACTTCAGTCACAATTCCTAGTACAGTTACCTCTTTAGGATATAATGCATTCGCGTCATGTAGTTCGTTAGAAAACATCTATTTCAACGCTAAACACGCTGAATCTACTAGAGAAATTAGCAGTGGCCCATTCTATGGAGTAAGTGGTGTATCTAACTTGATATTAGGTGATACTGTTGAATATGTAGAAATGTATTTATTTAATAACATGGGCACTATCAATTATATTGAAATTGGTAAAGGTATCACTTACATTAGTGAAGCGGCATTCAATAAAGTAACCGCTAATAAAGTAGTAGTGAAATCTAACCTTAATAATGAACATTATTTCCAATCATTCACAGCTTATGAGGTCATTTATAGTGATGATGTAACTGCAATTACTAATAAAATGTCTAACGCTATGACTAGTGTTACCATTGGTAAGAATGTTGCTAGTATTGGTAATAACGCATTCACAAATACTAAATTACAAGTAGTGAATTATAATGCGATTGATTGTGCGGTTACTGCTGATATATTAAGAGCACCATTCCAGGAAATTACCACGATTAGAGAGATTAATATTGGTAAAGATGTTGCTAAACTATATTCCTATATCTTTGCTTGTGATAGCGAATCAACATTATCTTCTTATGATTACGATGGCGATAGTGCTGATTGGGCTAATATTGAATTACAAGACAACTGGAATATCATTGGTAGATTTGGACATGGTATCAAGACTATCAACGCTACAGATGGTGTGATCAATCTTTAATTAATATAATTCTTAAAAAGTTTAAGAAAGGGGTGTCCTTTCACTCATTTTTCATTCATGAGTTTTCGAACATCCCCTAAATCGTTGTTCTGTCTCTAATTGTCGATATACATACAGGTGCTTAAGTCCAATTGTTGATACATATATTTCTTCGACTGAAATCGCATTGCACTGTTATTTTGGTCGATTTTTATAAACCTATTTTTGTTTAAGAGAAATAACATGTTTTATTGTAAAAGAAAGTTGGGGAAAACATTTAAAAGAAAACCTGGGGATAATTGCACACTAATATCTTTTATTGATGGATTCTTTTAGTTTTATTTCGGTTATTTAATCCGTAATCTTTCGGTTATTTAATCCGTAATCTTTCGGTTTTTATATTGAAAACATAAAATGTGTGGTTCGTGATTTAAAAGTCTATTCTCAAGCCATTAATGCTTCCGTTGCTCATTACCGCGACAATGATGGCTTAGAATGCGACGCTATTATTCATAAAACTAATGGCGATTGGGGTGCTTTTGAAATTTAACTCGGTGGTAAAGAATTAATTGATAAAGCGTGTTCTAAACTATTAGCACTTAAGAACAAGATTGACTATACAAGATTTAAGAAGCCATCTTTTTTTAGCAGTTATTACAGCTACTGGTTCTGCTATGACAAGAAAAGATGGCATTCACATTATACCAATCACAATGTTAAAGGACTAAAAGTGAATTTCTCTATTTACTAAATAGTTTAAACCTCGTGTCCGTCCAGGTTTTTCACGTGTTTTTTTATGTGTCCAATTACAAATTGAATAAAGTTATATAAAATGTACCCCAAGTCAAGGACAATCTGGTTAATCATTTCTTTTTCTTGACATATTTTTTAGGAACAATAATCTCCCCACCGGATTTTAAATATTTGTAGTATTCTATTGGAGTTCTTTTACCT
>Ga0256407_10003176_pt1 | contig 29817 bp, 59 predicted proteins | sample RumenRJG_04DNA_FD_193489 | JGI IMG/M metagenome (GOLD analysis project Ga0256407, IMG submission 193489) | Bovine rumen microbial communities from Lethbridge, Alberta, Canada - RJG_04 | ecosystem: Host-associated > Mammals > Digestive system > Stomach > Rumen | place: Canada: Alberta...
CCCCTGTCGGGGTCGTTACATGCATCCGTAAGGGTCACGGTCCTGCGGTTCTTCATGGCGTCCACCAGCTGGTCCGCCACCGTGGTGTCGAGGGTGCCTGTGCCTATGGTGTATTCGCCTGTCATGGTCAGAAGCTTGAACTCCTGGTTTAATACGTTCCATTCGTTGATTGTGCCGTTTATCCTCATGCTTTCAGCCTCTCTGCGGTCTTTCCTGTCAAGTTTTCCCACCGCTTTATGATTACGTCGCAATATACGGGGTCCAGCTCCATGATGGCGCACCGCCTCCCTATCTGCTCGCATGCGGCGAGGGTGCTTCCCGATCCTCCGAAAGGATCGAGGACTATGTCCCCCGCGTGGGTGCTGTTGAAAACCTGGCGGGCGATTAGTGCGACGGGCTTCATGGTCGGATGGTCGGCGGAGCGTGCCGGCTTATCTTCGTGGATTACGTCGGAGGGGTACTCCGCGAGCATCTTCTTCAGCGTGTCCTTCGCCTGGCGCTCGCTCATGCCCTCAATATCGAGGGTACTCTCCGCGACGGTGGTCCTGGTCCTGTCTGCTATGAAGTAGTGGGGTGCTCCGTCTTTCCATCCATAAAGGCAGGGCTCATGCCTCCACTGGTAGTCCTGGCGCCCCAATACGAACATCGATTTTACCCAGATGAGGGTCTGTCTCACGGTTAATCCCGAATCTTCGCATGCGCTCATGAACTGAGGGGATGTTCTGCTCGCGTGCCAAATGTAGAAGGCCCCGCCCTCCTTCAAATGGTCGGCCATGTTCTCCAGGGCCTTGGTGAGGAAGTCCTTAAAGGCGCTCTCGTCCATGTCGTCGTTTTCTATGGTGAGGTGGTCCTTCGTCTCTCCGACTATGGCTACATTATAGGGCGGGTCCGTCACGACGCAGTCCGCCTCATACTTCCCCATCGTTGCCATTAGCTTCGCTACGTCCCCGGGGTCGGTGGCGTCCCCGCAGAGGAGGACATGGTCCCCGAGGCGGATTATCTCGCCGCGGACGGTTACTGCCGTTTTCAAAGGCGCGGGGGGCGTGTCCTCCTCTATGTCGTCCAGGACCTCGGTGGTGTCTATGTATTGGTCCATATCGAGGCCAAAGTCCGCCATATCGTAGGCGGGACCGATCTCCGCGAGGATTTCCTGGAGGAGGGCGTGGTCCCAATCGCTCTTACTTCCGGCGCTGTTGTCGGCGATCCTGTACGCCTCGACCTGCTCGGGGGTCATGTCGTCGGCTACGATTACGGGCACCGTCTTGAGGCGGAGCTTCTTGGCGGCCTTATAGCGGGTATGTCCTGCTATGATTACGTTCTCCGCGTCGACGATGATGGGCGAGCGGAAGCCGAAGGCCTTAATGCTGTTGGCTACGGCCTGGACGCTGTCGTCGTTCCTCCTGGGGTTCCTCTCATACGGCTTTATGTCGGAGAGCTTCATCTGGATTAATTCGGGCATGCGTCGGCCTCCTCTACTGCATAGCACCGCGTCGAGCGGTTGTATTTGGTGCGCTTGGTCCCGATTACCTTAATCCTGCCCTCGTCCAGGAGCTCTCTGGTCCTGGGCGTTACCCTGTTGATGGTCCAGCCGAGGATGGCGGAGAGCTCTTGGTTGCTTATGCCCGGGTGGGCCTCGATGCGGGAGAGGATTACCTCCCTATTCCTTCTGTGTTCGTCGGTCATTGTCTGCCCTTCTTGAATGTGAAGGCCCCGTCCTCGGTCCTTATCCTCACGACGGTCCTCCTGTTGTCGATTCCCTCCGCCTTGCCGAAGCGGAGGCATCTGTTGCCCTGGATCGCGGTGAGCCTCTCGCTCTCGTCAATGCTCCAGGTCGTGTGCTGTCTGTCCTTCCATGCTACGGGGCGGACCCCGTGCTCTATGTCGTCGCCTGTCCTGTCGTCCATCATGTTCTCGGCCTCGAAGGTTGTTTGAATGTCTGCGGTTCCGCGCCAATATTCGCGCTACGGTTTGCCCCCGGTGGGGCGGGGGATGGGGCGGGAGGTTATCCTGCCCGCGGTGTCGTTCTTCCTCAAAAATCCGTATATCACGGGGTACGGCTGGCCCGTGACCTCCATGATCTCGCAGAGGGTCAGCGGGTGGGTCGCCCTGTCGAGGAGGCCCCCTATCTGGTTCGTGCGTGCTATCCCTACGGCGGGGGCGGATAGATAGCGGGCTGTCATTCCGCCCCCCTGGTGAGGTGCCTGTCGATATATTGGAGGTTCTCTATGCCCGTCTGCAGGTCCGTGATTACCGTATATAGCACGTTGTTTAGGAGGATCGTCGGGAGCCTCCCCATGATTACGTTGAGGGCGTCCTCCGCCTCCTTCATGTCGTCGATTGTCTGGCGTATTATCTCGCGTTTGGTGTCGGTCAGCATGATTGTCTCCCCTTGGCCGAGCTCAGCTCGGTGTCGAATATATCCGCGTGGTGCGGTCTGCATTGGCCGCAGGCCCACCCCATGCACTCGCAGACCAGGAGCCGGTAGCCCCTGGCTTTGCAAAGGAAGGCGGTTCCCGGCTCTCTATAATCGACGTCGGGGAAGCGGTCGCCCTCCTCGAGGTCGGCCTCTGTCTATCCTTCGTATGCGTCGGGGGTCTGGTCCGTGTCTATCACGGCGTTGTCGCACAGCCAGGGGAATTTTAGAAAGTCGCGGAGGTCGAGCTGTGTCATTCCTTCGCCCCCTTGCTGGCGATCTCCGTAAGGGCGCGGTTTACCTTGGCTATGTAGTAGAGCGCCATTTGGGCGTCCTCTCTAAGGCCCTTATCTGTCAGATTCTCCAGGGCGTGGTCCATAATGGCCCAAGCGTCCGAGGTCCGGGTGGCGATCACGATGGCGGTTATTTGCTCGGGGGTCATTCCTTCGCCACCTCCATTACCTCGGCCATTAGCTTCGCGAGCTCCTTCAATTCCTCGAGGGTGCCGTTCAGCTCTATGGTCTTGTCTGCGTCCCCTATAATGCGGAGGGTGTGCGATTCCCTGCGGATGGCCTCGGGGACCGCGGGGTCGGTCGTCGAGTAGTGCTGGAGCTTATAGGGGTATATGCTGAGGTACGCCCTCATGGTGTGCCCCTTCTCGAGATATACTTTCATGCCACCGCCCTCCAGGTTTTCATGTGGCGGGAGTCCGGGGCGTGCTCTCCGATTATCTCCCCCTTGGCGCGGAGCTCGGTGAGGTGGCGGGAGACCCATCCCCTCAAATACATGGCATCGTAGGGGCTGGCCTCGGGGTAGAGGTCCGAGACGATCCTGCGGACGTCGGTCCCGGGATGCCGGCGGACGTAGTCCAATACGACCGCCCTGTCGGGTCCTCTCATTCTATCACCCAGGTCTTTTCTACGCCTGCGAGGTTCCCGCAGGAGAGGGGGTACTTCTTGGGGTTCTTCAGCATGATCTCTATGTAGTCCAGGGCCTGCATCCTGGAGACCCCGAGGTAGGTGGCGACCTCTCCCGCGGTGCGGGGGGTCTTGAGATAGCTCTCTAATTTGTGTATGTTGTCTATATCGTTCTGTGTGATTGCCATGTCTTACTCCTCCGTCACTATTGATACGTCGCCATGGTGTGCCATGTCGTGCAGGGCGTCCATTATCTCGAAATAATCCAGGCCCGGGAGCCTGCGTACTATCTCGGATGCCTCCAGGGGGCCTTCGTGGAGTACGTTCCATATACGGACCTGGGTGCGGGTCATTTCGAGCCAGCGGTCGGTCGCGTTGCGGGAATATAGGACGGTCATTCCTCCGCCTCCTTCTTCATCCATTCCGCGGTGGCCCCACATTCGAGGCAGTGGAGGCTCGATACGATCCCGGGGACGGGCTCGCCCGTGGCGTCCTCTATGGTGGCGTCGCTGTCCCATATCATCGGGCCCCCGCAGAAGTGGCATTTTTCTCTCATTCGTAAGCCTCCAATTTGCCGATATTGGCGAGGGAGCGCCTGTCTATTATCTCCTTGAACCTGGGGTTTATCTCGATGCCGAGGCCGTTAATGTCGTGGCGCCTGCAATACTCCAGGGTGGTCCCGCTCCCGCAGAAGGGGTCGAGGACGGTGCCTCCCGGGGGGCAACATGCCCTTATCGGAATGTCGATTAATGCGGGGGGGAACATGGCGCAGTGGTCCTCTCCGCTGGCCTTCGTCGGGATGCTCCAGGTTGTGCGGGCGTTCCTGCTGTTGATGCTCCGCGCGGTCTCCTTTACCTGGTTAAAATAATAGGTCGGCTCCTTCGTGAAAAAATAAAATTTCTCATGGTCCACCGTGAAGCGATCCTTTACGGATTGAGGCATCACGTTAGGCTTGTGCCATATAATCTCGTTCCTCAATATCCAGCCCCTGTCGCACATGGCTATCGCAAAGCGTGCGGGTATCTGGACGAGGGATTTCTGCCCGAGTCCCTGGACGGGGGATTTCTTGAATGTGTCCGCGACGACCTTGGCGTTCTTGTTCGTCTCGGTGTTGCCCGTCTTGGCCCCGTTATAGGTGTCCCCGAGATTTACCCAACATGCCCCTGTCGGTTTTAGTACGCGCTTGACCTCGTCGAAGATCCCGCAGAGGTGCTCTATGTACTCCTGGGGGGTGGGCTCGAGGCCGAGCTGGCCCCTCCATGCCCCGCACTTGGCGCAGTACGCTGTTATGGTCGGGTGGCCCCTGTTGTTGGCTACGCCGTCCTTGTTGGCTCCTACGTTGGCGGTCTTTCCGATCCCCCCGCGGGCGGGCTCTCTGTGCTCGCTCCATTCGTGGGCGCAGGCGTCGTCCCCTCCGTATATTTCGGGGTCGGAGCCATAATCGCGGAGGCCCCAATATGGCGGGCTGGTGACGCAGACGTCTATGCTCTCGGGCTCCAGGTCCTTCAATACGCGGAGGCTGTTGCCTATTATCACGCGCTGGTCGCTCATTCCGTGACCCCCCTGGGTTCCCTTATGGGGAAGGATAGCACCAGCCCGCTCGCCATTTCAATCTCGAGCGTATGGGCTCCCGGGAAGGCGGGGGCCGGTGTCGGCCCTGCGCGGAGGTCCTCGATGTTGCCGAGGCTCATGCGCCCGTGAAGGAGGCGGTAGTGCGCCGACTGGCGGACAATGTACCAGCCCGCCGTGACCCTCTGCGTCCAGCCCTCATGGTGGGGGCCTTCTTCCCCGTGGAGGGTGTTTATGATGATCTCCGCCAGGGGCCTCGGTACGCTGGCCGACTTCATGCGACCGCCCTCCTTAGCTTCTGGATGGCCTCGGGGACCTTGGCTATGGCTACTTCGCGCGGATTCTCGCAGACCTGGACCACGCTTATCCATGCCTCGAGCTCGTGCATTATCCTCCGCCTGCCCTCCTGCTCGCAGTCCCTTCTCATGCGGAGGAGGGCCTTGATTAGCTTGTCCTTGTCCTCGGGCCAGGTGGTCTCGGTCATGCCGAGGAGGAGGCTTCTGATCCCGTCGGCCTGCTCTGCGAGGGTCATTGGACCGCCCTCCATACGCCGACATGGTACTGCGCCCGCTCGCCCGTGGGGAATGGTCCCGCGGTGCCGACCCTCTCCGCCAGGTGCAGGCGCCTCAATGTGTACGTTACGAGGGGCATGGAGAGGCCGGTGCCCTCGCATGCCTCGCGGAGCGTGAAGTCCCCGGGGTGGCCGGCGAGCCATTCGCGGAGGATCGTCTGGGGGCTCTGCATCATTGGCCCGCCCCCTTGATTGGCTTGTACTCCCTGCAGTCGGTCGGCTCCTGGAGCTCCAAATACTTGGCGCAGATCACGCGGCCGCCCTCCTTGATCCCGAGGCATCTGGCGCATGTCCTGCAGTCGGTCATTGTTCCCACCTCATGTTCCAGGAGCGGATGGCGCTCTCCTGCGTGCCCCTGTCGGCGGTCCTGCATCCGCACCAGGTGCAGGAAACCGCCCAGGAGTCCTCGGCCTCGTTGCGGAATATGTACGGGTCGGGGGTCCCGCAGAAGGGGCATGGTCTGAGTTGCTGGCTCATGCCTGCACCCTCCTGTGGGTGGCCGTGTAGAACATGATGGCTTGAGTACGGGTGGCCCCGCTGGTGAGGATCGCGTCGCAATTGGGGCAATAGCAGACCCATCCGATCATGGCCGGGCGGACCTTATAGCCGTCCGCTCCGCAGGCGGGGCAGGGGCTCCATGTCATTCGCGCACCTCCAGGCCGAGGTCCTTCTCGAGGGCATATAGGAGAGTTGCGTAGTCGATCCTGGCGGCGTATTGGGTGAGGTCGTCCGTGATTACGACCCTTATGGTGCCGGTGCGGGTGTCCCGATCCTCGAAGCGAATATCTTGGAGGCCCCTCATTCTATCGCCACCATCCTGGGGAGTACCTGGGCGCTTATGTGCTCGGCCTTCATCCTGCGGGCGTATTCCAGGGCCTCGTCCTCGGTCTTGAAGGGCTCGTCCCATTCGGCCGAGACGTGCTCCTCGTCGCCTTCTTCGTAGCATTTTACAAGCCAGCCGTCCTGGATGAGCTCGGGCTCTGCCTCCTCGTCCCTGTCGAAGCGCGTATATGAACGGTCCCTCCCGCAGTTGGGGCACCTGCCCTCTACGCGGAGGCCGAGGGCGGTCCTGCTCATGTGGACGGGGTACTCCCCGCCGCAGTCGGGGCATATTGCGAGGGAGCTCATTCCTCCGCCTCCTTGATTCTTGTCAAGGTCGGGGCGCCTTCGCCGGTCCCGGGCTCCAGGCAGTCGTTGATTACCTGGGCGGGGTTGACATGCCCGCTCAATTTGAGATACTTGGCGAGGTCGGTCTTGGTGAGCCTTATCTCCCTGCTGGTGGGGTACCAGGCGCAGTAGCCGTCGAACTCGGCGGGGTGGGTCTCCGCCATTTTCTTCTCGCTGATTGTGGCCGCGGGGGCCTTCATGCCGAAGCGGAAGCCTCCGTAATTCCTCACGCCCCTCTTGAGGGCCTCCTTGATGGCGTCGTCCCTCTGGGCGGTCAGCACCTCTATCTCGGTTTTTAGCTGGTCGAGGCGGGCCTGGATGCGGACCGCCTGCTCCTCGGGCGGGAGGCCGTCGGTCTGGACCTGGGGATCGTTGAGGAGTCTCATTCGCTCGCCCTCCCGGCCTCGGCGACCGCCTTAAATGCGGTCTTGACCTCGTCGTCGGTCCAGCTGTCTATGTCGTCGCCGTATTCCTGCGCGTACTTCTTCACGATGGGGCGGAGGAGGGCGGTGTTGTTGGCCTTGCAGATTACGTCCACCATCGTCTCCCTGGGGCGGTCCGTGATTGTCTCGGATGCCTTGGGGGCCCCCTTCTTCGATCCTCCGAAGAAGGGATCGCGGGCGGCCTTCTGCTCCTGGGCCCTGCGCTGTGCCTCGCGCTCGGCCTTGAGCTCGTCCTCGGTGTTGTCGGTGTCGTCCTTGGGGCTGTCGCTTATGTTGAACTCGTCCTTATAGAAGGCCTTTAAAATGGCGGTGTTCAATTTGGAGAAGGTCTTGTCCGAGTTGTCCTTCGCCTCCGATTCGTAGACCTGGGGGTCGGTCCTGTCGGTGGGGTCGTCGATGTTGACCCATGTGAAGGAGCGGCGTCCTCTCAAATGGAACCAGGTACTGCTCCCGGGGCCGTTTTGGCTGGCGCTGGTCCATGGCTCTCTCATGGGCTCCGCCTCGATCTCTCCGCGGAGGAGTACGAGGCCGGCCTTCAGCATGGCATCCTCGACTATGGGCTTAATCTGGTCGATTGGTAAATAGGCGAATTTCAAGCCCTCGCCCTTGACCTTCTTAAATGCGGTCTCGGCTACAATCGCCTTACATTCGGCGAGGCGCTGGTAAACGTTGCGGGTGCTGGCAGGGGCCATTTATGCCACCTCCTGCGTATTCGTGTTACATGTGTGTGTGTATGTATATACACCCTTTTTGGCGGGCTCTACGGTCTCGCGCAGGGCCTTCATGTCAAGGATTATGACCTTATCGGGCTGTGCTCCTGCGTAAATGTTGAGCCCCGAGAAGCGGGCCTGGGCCCAGAGGGCCTTTATCGTCTGCTTGCTGGAGGCGATCCCGGCCCCGAGGACCAGGTCCTCGAAGTCGGCCTTCTTGATGTTGATTACGTCCCTCGAAGGGTCGACCATTCCGGCGATTGCGCGCCAGACCGTTTCTATGCGGATTTTTGCGGGCATTTTCTTACTCTCCCGCAGGGCCTTCGCCGTCTCAAAAAACCTATAATCCGTGTTATTGGTTTTTTGTCGCCGTGTGTCGGTCCTGCATATATTAGAACGTACCCATGATATTTAAAATGTGAGCATATCGCAGAGGGTGTCGAGGGTCTGCGTGTCCCGGTTCCTGCTCGGTTCTATATAACATTCGACCGTCGTGGCTATGTCCGCGTGCCTCAATAGGCGGGCGGTGGCGGCCAGGTCGTGGTCCGTGGCGCTGTATATCGTCGTCCCGAACAGGCGGCGGAGCGTGTGCGTGGATGCGTCCACCCCCGCCCTGCGGGCCAGGCTCTTGATCTTCCGCGGGACCGTGTATTCCATCGTACTCTCCGAAAGGAAGCCCCCGTATCTCCTCGGGAGGATCAATAGGCGCGGGTCGTGCTCCGATCCCGGGAGCGTCGCCCTCCAGGCCATATACGCCCTTAATTCCTCGCGGACCGTGCCGTTAATCGGTTGGGGGATGATTAGGCCGTCCTGGTGCCCTTTCCCGCGTATTGTGACGGTGTTCTCGCCGACGTCCTCCATCCGTAAACGTATCATTTCGATGCGCCGGCACCCCATCATCCCGCCGAGTACCAGGAGGACCCTCTCGAATGGGTCGCGGGCGGCCTTCATCATCCCGGCGTATTGCTCGGGGCTTATGAATGTACGGCGGACCTGCTTCCGATTCCAAAGGAGGCCGAGCGTCGGGAGTATCTTCCGCCCCGTGGTCCATTCGACGAGGCGGTCCCATGCCTTCATAATCTGGCGGACCGTCTCCTCCTTCCCCGGGATCGCCCGCCTCAAATACAGGAAGGCGTCGCCGTCGGTCTCGGTCGGGTCCGTCGAATATCCGCCCGCCTCCAAGGCCTTCTCGGCCTGGGATAGCTTGAGGCGGTAGTCCTTGATTGTCTTGTCTGTCCTGCCGTGCGCTTTCAAAAATTCGAGATAATCGTTTATCCGTGACATGTTCTCCCTCCGTGTCGTGGCGGAGGGTGTCTCGGCAGGGGTGTATATACATACACATACACATGCCACGAACCCGGGGGCTCCGTGTTACGGTGTATATGCTCCCCTGGGGCACCTTTATAAAGTGCGTATGCTTCCCTATTCATGGGGGAGCGTGTCAGTCCTGCATGTTCTGGCCGGGCTCCTCCGCCTCTGCTGTCTGTTGGATTCCCACCCCTGGGCGGTTGTGGCATTTTCCGGGCGGGTCCGCCGGCCTTCGGGCGAGAAGGACCCGCCCCCTCCCCATTCATCCCTTCAATACCTCCATTATGATCTCCTGGGCCTTCGCTATGCTCTCCCGGGCCTCTCCGATCCTGTCGAGGTCCCCGTACAGGAGGGCGGCCTGGACGTGCGCCCCTGCTATCTTGCAGAGGGTCGCCATGTGCGGCTCCTCCTGGGCGCGGTACTGCGCCATTAGGGCCTCGAGGAGGTCCATCGTCCCGTGGCAGACCGTGGAGAGGATCGCGTCGCTCATGCCCTCGCCTCCGTCCACCTGGATGCGTATTCCCTGGCGCATGCCTCGCAGAGCCATTTGCTCCCGAGGTCCCATGATACTCTATACTTGGCCGGGGTGGCCCTGCGGGCCTCGGCGCAGTCCTCGCAATAGTGGGCGGTCATTCGTCCCCCTCCTCTATGAGCTCGATTCCGTCCCAACTGTCTATCGCGTTGTATAGGTTGCCGTCATATCCGGCGACGATAATCGGGGCGTCCGGGTCCAGCTCCTTGAGGTACTCGATGAGGTCCCCGACGGTCAAGGAGTGCCTTGCGGCCTCCTCGCGGTCGCGGGTCTGTCTGTGGCTGATAATCTCATAGTGCATTTAGGCCACCCCGATCCTCTCGGCCTTGTCGAGGGCCTTGGCGTACAGCTGGCGTGCGAAGGGGTCCGCGCCTCCGGCGAACTCTGCGCTGTCCCATGCCCAGGTTATGAGCTGGCTGATTTCGTGGAGGGCGTGGCGCCTCTCCATGTCCTTCTCGGTCCTTATCTGGTCCTGTACTTCGTAGAGGAGGGTTTCCATCTTCTCGAAGTCGATTTCTGCGGGTTCTGTCTTGGTCTTGGTTTCCATTGTTCTCTCCTCCTTCAATAGAGGGCGGCGCCCTCCAGGTCGTCTGCGCGCTGGCTGATAAAGGCGGCGAGCTGGCGGAGCTCGCGTGCCTCTCTAATGATCCCGAGGCGGTCGCTGTCGGTCAGTCCGGCCTTGATTCCTGCCAGGATTCTGTGGGCCTGCTCCAGGTCCTCGAGGGCGAGGTTGGTGCTGTCCTCGGCGGTCTGCATGTATTCCCTAATTGCTTCGGTCTTTGCTTCGGTGGTTGTTGCCATGTTCTTTTCCTCCTTGGGCGGTCTCCCGCTCTTGTTATATCTTCATCAGCATTATAGTATTTAATAGTATGGTAAATAATACCAATAGCCCAAGCCAAAAAATGCCGTATTGCTCGGGGGTTTTCATGTGTATATACCCTTTTGATATGGTTAAATATACCATATCGCCATTATGGTTTATGGAACCTCAAATAATGGAGAAGGCCCAAGCCTGGGCCGTCCTGTCGATGGTCCGCGGTTCTCCCGGGATCACCGCCGGCGGTGTCTGCGGGGGGAAGGCCCACGATAAAGCCCGGGAGGCCCGCCTGCGGGAGCTCCTGGATGCTGGTATAATCCGCGCCGAGGCGGGGCAATACTGCGGCCGCCCCGTGCTCCGCCATTACCTCACGCCCCGCGGGGAGCTCCTGGCGGGTCTGCTCGACATGATGGTGAGGATATGACCGCCCCGTGCCCCTTCTGCGGTGCCTCCCCCCATGTGGAGCAGTCTATCTCCTATCGTGTCTGTTGCTCCTGCGGGTACTTCGGCCACTCCGCCCCCTCGGAGGAGGTTGCGTGGCGTGCGTGGGACGATCTCGTCAGAACCCTGGAGAAGGCCAGGGCCTCCCTCAAACCGTGCCCGTTCTGTGGGTGCTCTGTGTCCCTCACTATTGGGGTATATGGGGGCCGCGAGGACCTGTTCCAGGTCGTCCATCCCGTGAACGATTGCATCCTGTCGGAGGTCGTGTCCTGGTCGTCCACCCTGGACGAGGTCGTGCCTGCATGGAACTCTCGCGTGAAGGAGGGGGGATCGTGACCCTCCCCTGTCCCGATTGCGGGGAGCCCCGCCCCCTCGCCGTCCTCTATCACGACGGCGTGCGCCTGGAGTGCCCTCGGTGCGGGCTCTTCGGCCCCCTGGCGCCGACGATCCTGGAGGCGGGTGCCGAATGGGACCGTATGGTGTCCCATCTGCGGGCGGTGGCCCCGTGACCGACGAGCCCCCATGCGCCTCCTGTGCGTATTATGATGATGAGCGCGGGTTCTGCTTCTTCTACGGTCGCCCTGTCCTCCTGGGGGAGGACGATGCCTGCACCCATTACGAGCCGTGATAGGTGCCCGTCGCTCGGTAGCGGGCCGAGTTGAACGCGCGCAGAGTCCGCGCCTGCGCCTCTCCGACGGGTTGTTTTTGATAAAAGGTAGGTGGGGATAGCCCCCACCGAGATAATCGGTTTTAGGCGGGTTCCTGGGGCACTTCTGCGGGTGCCTCGGGTTCCGCGACCTGGTGCGCCTTCTCCCAATCTGCGAGCATCTGCATGTATCTCTCGCGCTGATAATCCAACTGCGAGAGGGCGCTTATGATGCGGGAGTATTCCTGCATCCCTGCCTCGTCTGCTTCGTATCTCATTCCTGGGCCTCCTGCTGTTTGCGTGCGGTGTACTTCTCCTGGTTGAACGTGGCGATCCTGCGGAGGATGGTGGGGACCTCCTCGTCCGCGGGTGCGCTGGCGTCGGGGACCTGGACCTCGGATATGTCGAAGTCCTGGGGCTCGGGATCGCCCACGGGGCAGTCCTCGCAGAGTGCGTATGCTCCCCCTGCCCAGGACGGGTTCGTGAGCGGTGCGCCCGTGGTCCATTCTATGCCGTCTATACCGTCAGTCTCTGTTACGGTCTCGCCTGTGTTGCGTATTAGTGCTTTCATTGGTTACCACTTGCTATATTTACGAGTTTATACGTTCCGTCGGCGTTCCTTATGTTGACGTATAAGGTCGCGCCATTATCTACGCGCCTCTGCAACATGAAGGACGCCAATACTACGCCGTTGGTATCGCCCATTGTAAAAAGCGTTACGTTCTGAGGTCCTGTTACAGGGTTGTCGATGTTGATGCCTGCGTGGTTGACTGTCAGCGAGGGGGTCCCGCTGGTCTGTCTGAACGTAAGGGTTCCTGTCTTGGTCTGGTTCCCCGTGGTTCTAACCATCGGTGTGTAGCCGTCGAGGGTGGCGAGGGTCGCCACCGCGTTGCTCGGCGCATTGGATGCAGGCGAGGGGACCAATACGGCGTTGCCCCAGGTGGGCTGATTCAAATGCAATTCGATATTGGAGGATATACTCGCCCCTTGGTCGTCCTTCCCCATCTGGGTTATGTAGAAGGTGTTATGCCCTCCGTTGCGGAGATATGTGCGGAGCACGGCGACCCTGTTCGTGAGGTCGGTTATCTCCCCCTTGGCGAACATGGTTATCCTTACTCCAGCGTTGTTCGGGGCGCTATAATCCAGGATACTATTCTGGAGGTTGGTGGCCGCCTCTATTGCCGAGGAGACTTGCAGGCGCTGTGTGAAGGTCTTGGTCCCGCCTATATCCTCGTTGCCCGCCAGGTGCACCGCCGCGTTGTCGTTGGCCTTGGCCCCCAGGAGGGTGTCGGTCTCCGTCTTGGTGTATGTAGTGGCCTGGTCGGCCTTCAATGCGAGCAGGGCGTCCGTCTCCGTCTTGGTGTACGTCGTCGCCTTGTCCGCTTTCAATGCCAGGGCGGTGTCTATCTCCGCCTTCGTGTAGGTGTTGGCTATGGCCTGCGCGTTGGCCTGCTCCGCGGCCTCTGCCCTCGCCTGCTCGGTGTCGATCCTCCCGCCCAGGGCGGTGTCGGCGTCGGCGCGTGCGGTGGCCTCCGCCCCTATCTGCGCGGTGGCCCATCCGTAATTAATCACGGTGTACTCGGTGGGGTCGAACAGGGTGGGCATCCTGGAATAAAGGACGCTGTCGATGCTATACATGGGGATGTCGCCCGTGGCCTGGCCCAGGGTGAGCATCTTCTGGGTCGACCTCTTTACCCCGTAAACCTTGGTTGCGTTGCTTGTTATGCCCTCGGTATGCTTGTCGAGCTTCCCATCCTGGAGGGCGGATATGTCCGCCTGCATGGCGGTGTCCGCGGTCTCCCTGGCGGTGGCCTCGTCTGCTATGTCCTGGGCCAGCTCTCCCTCGGCCTCGGTGGCCCTGGCTATCTCCTCCTGGAGGAGGGCCTTGGTCTCGTCGTCAATGTCGGCGGTCCAGGCGGTGCCGTCCCATCTGTATATGGTGCTGTCGGCGGTGCAGTAAACTATCTTATGATAGCTGACCCCAGGGTCGGCGGTGGGGACCGCGTCCACCTCCTCCAGGCCGTCCGCGTAGTGGTGGGCCTGTTGCATCTGGTTTAATCTCTCTGCGTTTATTAGGGTGCCCTGCTGGCTGGTCGTCTCGTCCTGCCATGCGACGGGCGTATATTCCTGTGTCATTGTGTGGCCTCCTTTATGTCGGTCTGGATTATGTCGTCGATGATTGCCGGTATTTCCTTCTCGAAGGGGATGGAGATAAAATGGTCCCGGGCGGTCGGTTTGTTGGGGTGGTTCAGTTTGCGTTCGTGCTGATAGTGCGCGTACACCATGCGGTTCTCTACGGTGAGCGATACTTCGCCGTGCCCGTATGCGTCAATCGAGGCGACATGGTACTGCGTGGCCCTCATGAGGAGGCCGGTGTCCACGGGGGTCAATACGGCCGCCCTCGTCTCGATCTTCCCGCCGTGGTTGGCGAGGATGCGTGCGACATTCTCGGGGTGGTTGCGGACCATCCTCTCGATGGATTCCCGGGCGGTCTCGAAGTCGGAGCTCATGCGATACGCACCGCCTGGTGGGTCGCTCTGCCTAAAAAGTCGGTGGCCGTGATTACCTCGCGGATAATCGCGCCCTGCTGATACGGGGCGGGAAGGTCCACCATGTCATACGCCCCGACCTCGCAATTGGCGGGGAGGATGAGGTTCACGGTGCTGTTGGTTATGTAGTCGCCCGCCTCATTAAAGCCCCTCTCCGTCCTTATGGCGATCCTGCAGGGCCAAGCGGTCCCCCGGGAGTATATGGGCTGTCCCGTGGGGTCTGCTCCGCCGTATCTGTACACCGTGCAGGTCTGCCTCATGGTGTTCTTCAATACCTCGGCCAGGGGGCTTAATTCCATCTGCCCACCTTCCCGCTCCTAATGTGACGGAAGGTCTGGCCCCTGGCGGTGGCCTGGGCCTTGATGGCCTCGACGGCCATATCCTTGGCGAGGTCGCACATGCTCCTTACGTCGGTCGCCATTGATAAATCAGGCATGCTGATACTTGAGGGCTTGATGCCGGCGAGGTCCAGGTGCTGGCGGAGAAAGAATACGGCCATTAGGACCACGGCGCTCTCGGGGGCCTCGGTGGAATATGCGGAGGCCCTGGCCCTGCACCAATCTTCGGCGAGCTCTACGGCGTCGTTCAATACGTCGTTGGCGACTACGTCCTCGGAGAGCCCGAGGAGGAGGCGGGTCTTGGTTGCGATGCTCATGGCTTGACCCCCTTGTGTCCGGGGCCGTCCAGGGGCGTGAACCTGTGGAGGGCTCCGTCCCAGGAAGGGGCATCGAGCCACCCCCGGCTCTGGTTGTCGTATGCTCCCGTACCTACGGCCTGCGGTATGTCAAGCCAGCGCCTCTCGCTGTCGCTTATGCGGTCGCGGTCTATTACGGCCTGCGCAAGGAGTGCCTTATACTCGCCTGTGACGGCCTTGGCGTTTGTGTGGGTGTTGAGGATCATCTTATCCGCCGGGGATGGTTTGGGGGGTCTCCGCCCCCCGCGGTGTTCATGCGTTGACTACCTTGACGACCGCGCCCTTGTTGTCGTCCTTCTTGCCCTCGATGGGGGCGACAACATCGAACCTGCTGATTGCCACGGGCTGCTCTGCGAACTTCGTTACATTATCGAAGCTGTCCAGGGTCATGTCCTGGCGGAGGATGATGTGGGGGGCGTGGCTCTTGTCGACGACCAGGGCTCCGACATTGGTTGCGGTTCCCCAATCGATGCCATTGGAGCCGTCGACGCCGAGGTCGAGGCCTGCGAAGCGGAGGAGGTTGGCGTTCTCGCCGATTCCCTGGGCCCTGTCATTGTAGGCGGGGACGGCCATGCTGTTGAGTGCGTATGCCTCGAACATGGGGGCGATGAGTGCGCCGGTCGCGCGGAAGCCATTTTTACCAATCTGGCCCCTGGCGAGGTTCAGTCCCTTGAGGGCGTCGGCGGTGGCGGCGCTGGTGGCGGTTCCGTATGCGTTGGCCAGGCAGACGTCGACGGCCTTCTGGTCGAGGGCGATCTCGAGGGCGGCTCCCATCTCGCGGATGGCGGCCGCCTTGATGTCGACGGATGCGTCGGCGAGGATTCCCTTGTCCAGGGTGCACATGAGCTTGTACTCCTGGGGGATTGCGAGGGCCTTTCCGATTCCCTCGGCGAGGTCGACGGCGTCGGCGTTGGGGGCGACGGATTTGGCGGCCTTCCTGGAAGTGAAGAAGGGGACCTGCTGTGCTCCTGCGTCGGTCCTCCATACCTCGAGGACGTTCCTTGCGGAAACGTAAGGCATCGCGCCCTCCATGATGGAGTCCGAGACCAAAATGGGCACAAGGCCCGCCCCGAGGATAGTTGAACCGTTGGGGTTGGTGGGGGAGAGGAAGTCGGCCCTCTTGAAAGCGGAGAACTCGAGGGCTCCCCTTCCGTTGGCCTTCATTCCGACCAGGTTCTCGGGCATGCGTGCCATGATCTTCTCGGTCATTTCTGCGGAGAAGTCGAGCGATCCGTTGACCTTCTCTGCGGACATGATGGTCTTGAGGAGGTCACTGGGGCTGGCCTTCTCATACATTCCGACGGGCATTACATCCCCTGCGAAGTCGCAGGGCTTGCTGACGTATTTTCCGGTTTCCATGTTACTCTCTCCTTCAAGCGGTGGTGTTCATTCCCTGGGAGATTACGACGAGGCCGGTGGCTCCGCCTGCGATGGGCTCCAGGGCAATTCCGAGGATGGCGCCGGTAGTGGCGGCGACGACCCCTCCGAGGGTTCCTGCGGTGACTGCGGCTCCTGCGGTAATAGCGACGGATGCGTCGCCGTTGGCGCACCTGGCTACTCCTGCGACCCTAATGGCTCCCTCGCTTCCTGCGGGAATGTCGTAAAGGGCGACCCCTATGATTTTCTGGGTGGAGGCGGTCGCGGGTGCGACGGTTCCGTTGCTGTTGATTTGCACCGCCTGTCCGCCGAGGATGTTGGCGGAGGCGGTCTTGGTGACTTCGGTTCCGAAGGCCCCGTGCATGGTGTCGGGGATTTCGGGGAAGGCGGTAATTCCTGCCATGATTATCTACTCCTGTTATTGCGCCTCAATAGAGAGCGGTCCTGCCGTTCCCGTAAAAGGTGAGGGTCTGGCGCTCGGCCCCCTCCTTCTTGTCTGCTCCCGCCTTGCCTTTCAGCCCTGCGGGTTTACTGTACTGTGCGACCTCGTTCTGGATGGAGGCGAGCTTCTCGTCGATGGATTTCTCGAACTGCGCGAGGGCGTCGTTCATGGCCTTAGAGTACTCCTCGGCCACGGTGGGATAGCCCCACGCCTGCATGCACCCCTCAAGGCGTCCGAGGGCGCGGACCCTGTCCTCTCCCTCTGCCTCGCGGATGCCTTCGATAATCTCCTTGGTGTCGGGGATGATCCCGGCGACGAAGCCTGCCAGCATGTCCAGGAGGTCGTTGTTGTCCTTGGGGGCCTCGGTGGTCTCGGTCTCCTCGGTCTTGGTCTCGACCTCGGTGGTCTCCTGCTTGGGTTCTTCTTCAGCCATGTCGTTGTCCTCCTGTGCCGAATATGCCGGGAGCCTGCATGTCTCGCACGCCCCGTCCTCTACCAATGCGAGCCCCGTGAAGGTTACGTCCTGGACGATCCCATCCCTGTCTATGTCCACGATGGTCTCCGCGCTGACGTCCTTGATGCCTCCGGCCTCGCGGGCCATTTGCACCAGGGACGCGCAGGCTCTGCTGGCGTCGGTCTGGTTGTGTAAAAATACGTCGGCTATGACGGCGTATTCGGTGGGAGAGTAAGTGGGATTCAATACGGCGCCGACCTTCTCGGTGACGCTCCGCGGGGTCCCTCCCGCGTGCCTGGTCCAGACGGCATTATCGGCCCATTGGGTCGCGCATGCCTGGAGTACTTCGGGCGAGAATGTAGTCTTAATCCCGTGCATGTCGGTCCAGGTGCCCGCGGCCATGATAATCACGCCGTGGATCATTAGGCCCCCGTCCTCGGTGGCCTCATACGAGGACATGGTCCCCGCGCTGTTGTAATAGCCCTTATGCTGTGTCATATCGTGATTGCCTCCATATCGGGGAAGTGGGGGAGCCTGCAACATCTACAATTAGGATGCCAGGGGAGGGCCATTGGCTCGTTCAATCCGTACACCTTCAGCGCCGTTCCGCTCCCCCCGGTCGCATATCCGAGGCATGTGGTGCAGAGGCGGTCGTCGTCGGTGGGGTAGGACATATAGCCGTCGCACCCTGCCGCTTCATACCTATTCTTGGCTATTACGTCGCAGATTCTCATGGTCTCGGTTCTGACCATCCTCTTGGCGTTCCATTTTACGGTGAGGCCCTCCTTCTCGATGTTGCGGGCGATCTGGTCCGCCCCGAGGCCCTGGAGGTAGCCCTCGGATGCTACGCGGGCGACGTCTTTTAGGAGCTCGTCGGCTACGGTGACGACATTGGTCTCGAGGCCGATTCCCAGGATGGTCGCCTCCTCCTGGGGTATCGGTACGTTGCCGAGCTGGATTCCTGCGTGGAGGTTGTTGAAGATTTTGTCCGTGTTCTTCACGGCGGCGTCGATGGTGTCCGCGGTCCATTCGCGGGCTATGACGGTGAGGTCCTCTATCATGGCATCATGGAAGCGCTGGAGCTTCCCTGCGCGGTCGGTGTCAATCTTTACGCTGACCCCTTCTTCAATGCCCGAGGCGGTCCTCGCCATTATCTCCGCGTATGTGTCGATTACTGCGTCCATCCTCTCGATGGTCCGGCGTTCTATCCTGCGGGTGCCCGAGGGGTCCCTGCGGTTCACGGGGCTCCTGCTCATTGGGGCGCCTCCTGTGCGGGAGGATCGGCAGGGGCGCCTTGAATGTCCGCGATATGGCGGGCGACCCTCTGCATCAGCATGTCCTGGAGCTTGTCGGTGTCGTACTCGCCCGCCTTGGGGTGCTTGCCCCATAATTCGGCCTGCTCCTCTACGGAGAGGAGATACTCGGGGTCCGTGGGGTCCAGGGTCGTGATAATCTGGAGGAGCTGTGCCTTCTTCAGCTGTGCCTCGGGGTCGGGGTTGTTGAAGAAGATTTGGATGGCCCCGCGCTTAATACCGAGGTCGGGGAGGACGTACTTCTCGATATATTGGGCCTGGATCGTGTGGGATATAATCGCCTGCTCGGCGGAGATTCTGTTGTAATACTTCGCCTGGGTGACCTTGGCGGTGGCCTCGCTGTTGTCGGCCAGGCCGACCATACTGCGGGGGACCTGCATGGCTACGGCTACGGCCTGGAGGGCCATTTCCGCGTATGTCTGGACCTGGGTTACTCCCTGGGCGTTCAATGTGTTTATCTTGGCTCCGAGGCCCGTGCTGATTACGGAGCCGGGGCCGAGGTCCGCGACCTCTCCCGATAATGCGCCCGCGGGGGAGAGGCCGTCGTCGTCGAACTCTATGTCGTAAGTGGGGTAGCCCATGCGGAGGACCATTTCTACATTCGCTTTGCGTATGTCCTCATAATTTACGATTGCGGAGTACGCCTGGGCGAGCTGGCTCCTGCCTATGCCGGGCGTGGTGGCGCTCGGGCGGAGGGCCAGGGTGACCACCTGGGCGGGGGTCCATTCCGCGAGTACGGTGTCGTTGGCCCCCTTCTGTCTGAAACCGTCGAGCCAGCCGTCCTCGTCGTATGCGGGGAATATGTTAAGGGTGGCGTGGGGGACCAGGACGTGCCTGGTGCCCTGCTGGCCGACCTCTGCGATCCCGAAACCGAATATTTTTGATTCGGTCGCCATTTGCTTGACCGCCTGCTCGAAGGCTACGGCCTCCAAATACTCGCGGACCCTGGCGACCTCGTCGGGGTTCTCGCCGTTGATGGCCCACCCCTGTGCGAAGAGGTCGTCCGTCTCGGTGTCGATGATGGCGCCGGCTATGGTCGCCTCATACACTTCTAAAAATGCCTCGTGCTGGCGGAGCTCCTGGAGCTCGGTGTACTTGTCGGCAGTCGCCCGCTTCTTGTCGGAGACGCGGATAGTGGCCCCCTTTACTCCCTTCGCGGGAGCTTCGTAAACGGTGGGCTTGTTGAATAGCGAGGGCCACTTCATGTAGTAGTTTTAGCCCTGGCAATTTAAAAGGAGGGGTTTATGTCAATTTGCGCCCAATTAGGATTATCCCCGCCGTGAGGATCGTCGCCCCGAGCCCTAAATATAGGAGGTCATGGTTGGGCGGTGCCGGGGTCGGCTCCTGCGGTGGCTGTGTGCTCGATACGCGGAGGGTGGCGTCCTATTCTATCGGGCGATCCTTCGGCCATTCGTAGCCCGTGCAAATGTCGAGCCAATGTTGGGCGGAGGGGTACTCGTCCCCCAATATGTCCGCGAGGGTCGTCCCCGCCATTACGCTCTCCGATTTCCAAAGGGCGCCCGATTCGTGATATAGCCAAACCGTGACGGTCCCCTCTGCGGTGCTCTCGCCCGCTCCTGCGGTCGCCGTCGCCCCGATCAATACGAGAAGGATTACGGCGGTCAGTCCTGCCTTCATGGTCGGATAGACCGCCGTTGTGGGTTTTATGCGTTGCGGAGCCTAATGTCGACGTGGATGTTCTGATTATCGAGGACATACTTCGGGGGGTCGATACAGGCCACTATGTTCTGATTGATTGACCCCGGGGTGGGCGAGGTGTTAATCTGGGCGAGGACCGTGGTAATGGGGGAGGGGCTGGTCCAGGTGCCTCCGTCCGCGGGGAATACGGCCAGGAGGTGCAAATATCCCGCCTCGTCGGTTACTGTGCGGAGATAATTGGCGTTGGTCTGGCCTGCGACCGTTCCGTCGGCCCTCATTATGATGATGGAGGCCAGCTCCTTGAAAGTATATCCCGGCCAGACCTGGTTGTCGTGCTCGTCGTCGGCCTTCCCGAATATGTACACGGTCTTGGGGAGGAGGGTGGCGTCGTTGGCGACCGTTCCCTCTACGAGGCCCATGCTCTGCGCGACCCCGCTCCTGTCCTGCGTGCGGATGTTGTCGAGCTTTACGGTGGTCGCTCCGCCTCCGAGCTCGACCTCGGTGGGGATCGCTACGCCCTGCGCCCGATACTCGGGGACGTCCACCTCAATGGGGAGGCCTCCGATCCCTGCGCCCGCGAGGTCCCATATCCCGGGCCTATATCCCGCCAGGGCGACCGTTCCCTCTATGACATTCGTGTGCAGTTTCTTGATGGCCCCGCCCGCCCTGTGTGCTATCATGTCGTGGGTTCCCAGGGTGTTATCTACGGTTACGCTCGATAATGGCACCTGGAGGGCCTCCGTCAATGCGCCCGCCATTAGGCCGTCGTCGGTCTCCAATGCCAGGGGCAGGCCCGAGGCCAAGGCGTTCTCCGCGATATACGCGACCGTGGCCTTCTCGCTAGCCCAATGGGCGGTTAATTGGTGGGATAGAATTATCTTCTCGCTCTCGGAGGTGGGGTCGGTGCTGATACTCAGCACGGGGGTCTCGTCGGTCGTGTGCTCGGGAAGGAGGGCGATCCTCCCCGCGTCCTGGAGGCTGTCCTTGATTCCGTAACCGCGGGTATCTATCAGCCCGTGGATGGCTGTGAGGTAGTCGGTTGTTATCACGGTGTAAAATGTTACCATCCCGAGGTCTGCGGTGCCTATCTCGGGGAGAAGGCCCGCCGCCTCTATCAATTCGCGGACAATGTCGGCCAGGGGTGCCTTGTCGGCTATGTAGTAGTCCGCGAGGATCCCCGCGCCCGCGTCCTCGGTGCTTATGTATGTCCCCGAGGGCCCTGCGGGTATGCTCGCCTTGGCTATCTGCACCGTGGTGCCGGATATGGTGGCGAGGCTCGGGTCGATGCTGGCGCCCTGGTGCGTGAACACGACCCCGAGCTCGGTCTTGGCGCTCTCGGTGTACTCGCTCCAGGAGGCCCCGTCGGTGCTTCTGTAATAGGTGCCCGAGACGGTCGCGTGGCTGGTGCTCCTGTCCGCGCCCCAGTGGACCTCTGTGACCGCCCTTACATACTGCGCCTGTCCGACGGAGGTGGTCAGCTTGATTCCAATGTAGATATTAGCGGGGTCTCCGATTGTGACGGGAGTATCGAGGGTTATGTCCCTGGTCGCTCCATTGGTCTCTCCTCCAATCGGGCGGGAGACTGTGGATAAGGGCGAGGTGCCTCCTGCCCCCACCGTGCCCGTCCCTGTGGCTCTCTGGATGAATGTGGCACCCTGCTTCTCAAATACATACACCCGGGCCGTGATTACCATTAATAAAATGGCGGTGCCGGTCTGGGGGGTTCCCAGAGTATATCCGCGTATTTCTCCCGATATTTTGGCCTGGATGCGGGTTATAACATCTCCTGCGCTCGGGCCGATCCCGTCGGCGCTCGGCAGGGGGTGTATAATAATGTCGCTGGTGTCCTCGCGGTTCTTTCCCAATGCGGAGAGGGCATTGAGGTTAATGCGGTTTATCGCGTCTATTCCCGTGATTACTCCGAGGGGGACGCCCATTTGGTACACCCAATTATCCCCGCTCTCGTCGCGTGCGGTGGATTGCACGCCCTGTTCCTGGCCTGCGTGGGAGAGATACTGCCCCGTGGTCTGGTATAAATCCATCAGTCTATCGTAGGCCGTGACCGTGATTGTCTCCCCGCTCTCTATCTGATAGATACGCCCGCGGAAGCATGGCACCAGGCTGTTGCTCTCGGCGTCCCTGTATTCGACCGTGAGCTCCATTCCCCTCTCGATGGGGCGGGCGGTGCTGTCGCTCCATTTCTTGAATTGTCCGAGGATGTTGTCGGCCCCTTCTCCGAGCGCGAATTGTACGACCGCCCTGCTCGGTGCCGATCTCGTCAGCCTTACCTTTGGGGTGCCGATTGTGGGGACGCCCTTCAATCCGTCGGCGATTAGATAAGCCCCGTTGGGTGCGTAGATTGCGCACCTCCAGGGGCAGGATGCGTCCGCCGGGAGGGCCGTGGGCGCTACGTCGACGGAGAGGTCGTCGGTGGTTATCTGTTGGGTCAGTAGCTGGACCTGTGTGCGTGTGATACGCCTATATCCGCTCGGGAGCTCCGCAGTGCCTTCGGCCCTGCTCTGCCCCTCAGCCCATTCCATCCAGGGCGGGAGGCCCTTGGTCCCTGCGAGCCCTGTCGTCTGGATCGTGTAGTGGTCGCCTGCGTCGAGGTTCGTGATTGTCATTAGTACCAGGTCCCCGTGTCCACCAGGGTCTCCGCCTGGCGTGCGGTGCTCTCATGCTGGACGTTTATCGTGGTGTTGTGGTTGTTGTTGGTGGTCGCTGAATACATGTAGCCCGCGACGGCTCCCGCGGCCAGGGATGCGCCTCCTACGATTAGGGCGCCCTTCGCGGGGTTCTCTGCTATGCTGGCGAATGTGGAGACGATGGCGGTGGTTTTCAATACGCCGTTTAATGTCTGAAATAGGGTGACTACGCCCTTAATCGCCTGGGCCGTTCCGACCATTAGCTGAATACCGGCGGTTACTTTTTTCATTTTTTCCGCGGTCTCCTCATTTACGAGGCCGAGGGTCTGGACGCTGTTGGTAATGGCGGATAGTCCCGACTGTACGGCCTGCATGGCGGTGAGCGTCTCCACGCTCTTTAATACGGCCTTCGTCTGGTCCTGGTTAAATGCCTGGACCTGGGCGCTGGCCTTGGCGCTCTGCGTGGCGACCTCCTCGGCGGTGCGGTTATACTTCTCGGAGGCCCTCTCGGTCTCCTCTATGTTGCGCTTCGCCTGCGCCATTGGGCGGGAGATTTCGTCCACCGCTCTGAATGTATAAACGACCTCATGCTCTGCCATAAGCTCCGCCTCCCGAGATTAGGCGGAGGCCTTCGCCCCCGTCCGATACTGTGACGTGCCTCTCGATCTCCTGGCCGATCCATACGCCCCCGGCTACGGCGGCCGCCCCTACTGCGAGGGCTCCCGGTCCGTACTTTACGAGGTTCGCTGTGCCCCAGGCGGCCTTCGCGGTGTTATACGCCCGCTTGGCGTTTATGATTCCCTTGAGCACCTGGCTTGTCCCTCCGATAATCTGGAAGGCGGCCGCGGTCTGCTGGAGGGCCTGGCTGTCTATCCCCAGGGTGCGGAGGCTGTGGCTTATGCGGTTGATGCTTCCGGCGAAGGAGTTTAGGTCGCTCACTGCTGTCCCTCCGCTATTGTTACCTGGAGGACATGATACGCAGTCCCTATGCTGGCCCTGTCATATACGACCGATTCGACATAGCCCTTGATGGCGCAGGAGCCGTTCATCCCGATAATCTGGAAGGGCAATTCTGCCCAGAGATAAATGTCGCGGAGGTGCTTCTGCTCGTCGGCGTGTCCCCTCTGGATGCGGACGGTCATGGAGAGATAGCGGACCGCGTTGGAGAGCTTCCTGGCGTATGCCCTGGAGCATCCTTCGGGCTTTATGTCCTGGAGGGTGGCGCTGGCATTGTATACGCCCGTGTCGTCGATGATGATCCCGGCGCCGTCGGTCTCGGTTATCATGTAGGTCTGGGGGAATCCGTCGGCGGTCTCGGTGGCCTTGGCCCCGAGGCATGCGGGCGCCTTGATTGTGGCCCCGTCCAATCTAAAGGGCATCGGGCGGAGGCCCCTTGTCAATACGAGGCCGTCCGTGACCTCGATGGTGGGGGTCGTGTCGTCGGCGATTAGGAGCCCGCCGTCGGCGAGGGTTATCTGCTTGACCTTGACGTCGGTGTCTATCGTGATGGTGTGGCCTTGGTTAATCAGTACGGTGTCGGTCTCTCCCGGGGGGTGTCCCTGGATGGGCCCCCAGGTCGCGTCCTCGCTCCACGGCCCGCTCTTGACGGGTATGTATTGGCTCATTTACTGCCTCCTGCGATTAGGGTTATTGCTATGCCCTGGCCCGCGGTGAGGTCCGCGGTGTCGATTCCCAGGCCCCCCGTCGCCACCAGGATGATGGCAAGCGGGTCCTTGGTGTCGGCCTCGGTGGGGGCCGTCGGGGTTATGAATACGTCCAAGGCCTTCTCCAGCTCCTCGCTCTCGGCCCTCGGCATCTGCGCGAGGATCGTGCGGGCCTCCGCTCCCGATACGGGCGGGATGAAGCAGGCCCCCCGCAATTCATCCACAGGCCAGCGGGATGCGAGGGCCATTAGCTTCTCCTGCTCCTCCGCTGTAAGCGGTGCCCCGCTCTCGCGCTTGGCATTGAGCTGTCCTATCCTCGCCATGTCCTCGGCGGGGAAGCTGGCGGTTATCTCCTTGAATGCCCAATAGGGCAGGCGCCTGATCGTCCGCCCGCCCGCCTGGACCCTGTCCCTGTGTTCGGTCCAGAGGGTCATGTTATCACGCCGTGCTCGATGCGGTGGAGTTGGCGGAGGGTGTACCCACTTGTATGCCCGTGACCCTGTAACGGAGGGTCTCCATCTGCTTGTCCTGGACCAGGGAGTGGTTGTCGCCATCCAGGAGGGGCTGTGCGGTCAGGGTCAGCTGGCGTGCGTATGCGTACTGCCCGGAGCTGAGGGTCAGGGCTATGGTCTCGCTGGCGGGGATTCCCTGGTCCTGTGCCTTCTTGAGCCTTGTGAGGTCTGCCATCCATACGTCCATCGAGAATTCCATCTCCCTCCTGCCCTCCACTATGTTGACGGTGGCGGCTATCTGCTCATTGGGCCAGGGGCTGTCTTCGGCGGCTGTTACCATGCCCTTGACCCTCCCGAGGTTGTTGTTTATCGTCAGCTCGAAATTCTGGGGATATACGGCGGTTCCGTTCACGGTCACGCCGTTGATCCATTGGGCCGCAGGGGTGGCTATATCCTGGAACGCATAGCCGGGGGTTGTGGTGCTCTTAGTGTAACCATACGATGCCATGCAGGTCTCCTGGAATTCCACGATCCCGCCGGGCTGGTCGGCTTTTACCACCAGGCGGTCTGTCTTGCACCCTACGTACTTAATTATGGTCAGGTCGTCGGTGCCGGGAGTCCTCACGGTCAATTCGGTTGATTTGCTCGGGAGTCCTCCCGCCGCCTCTGTGCCTTGTGTCGTTCCCAATGCGTCGCCGAGCACATTGAGGGGGCCGTTGGAGCTCATCACAACCTCCATGATTGCGGTATATCCTGCTTCGTGATTCTGTGGGACCAGGTCGTGGGCACTATACGACCTATTGCCGCTCCTCCATGAGACATACTGCTGGGGGTTGTCGGTGGGCGTGAAGCTCCCGCCGTCCCCCTTGATATATCCGACTGTTAGCTGGTTCGAGGTGGGCTGTCCGTAACTCGATTCACTATAGCGACTTATCTTGCCGATGTCTCCTGCTGTTATGTGGCTCATTGTCTGATTACCTCCGTGTTTATCTGCATGGTTACGTCATACCTCGGCCTGGAGGTCCTGGTGTCCCTCTGGGGCGGGTTTATCCGTATGCCATTAATCTCTCCGTGCTCCGTGGTTATGTGGGCCCCTCTGTCGGCCCTCTGCCTCAAATGGTCGGCGACGCCGTCCAGCCATTCGAGGCGGTCCCCGATAATGTGGAGCGTGAATGTGGGGTTATCGTAGGCGGTGGCGTATGCCTGCCTGGGGTCGGGCCTTCCGCCTGCGTCCTCGGTCAGTACGAGGGTTACGGCGTGGGATTTCATGGCGGGGATTGCCCCGGCGAATATGGCGCCGTTGCTGGCGATCCTCCCGCAGTGCGCCGCCCCGCACCTGGCCTTCCCGCAGTACGCGGTCGTGTCCGTCCAATCGAAGGGCCAGGGCGCTCCGATCCCCAGGCGGGCGCCCCCGCATATCGCCCCGGGAGCTCCGCACCTTAATGGGAGATACGGCCCGAGGAAGCTCGCCAAATAGTCGCGGACGGATAAAATCGCGGTCATAATTCCGCCGTGACCTCCAGGGTGACGTGATAAATGTATGCGTGTCTGGGCGGGCGGAGCATTATCTCGCCGTCCGCCAGGGGTACGCCGAGATAGTAGTGTCTGCCGTTAATGTCCGCGGGGAGGTTCTTCGTAAAAAAATTACGAGCGAAGTCCAGGTGCTCCTTGGCCGTCTCCAATCTCGGGGCGCAGGCCATGATACTAATAAATGCGGTCTCTCTGCGGATGTTCGAGCTGTTCGTCCTGCCCCCTATCCTCTGGATGCAGTACGCTTCGGGGAGGCTCTGCGGGAACTGCCGGGAATATACGGGGATGCCCGTATTAGGCGCCAAAAGCTCGCGGAGGTCGTCCTCAATGCTCATAATGTTCTATTTGGGGGGATTTTTAAAAGGAGGGGTTTTGGCGGGGGGATGGGTCCCGCCTGTGGGGTTTATGCCTGTTTCTTCATCTCGTCGACGATTACGTCCTTGGCGTACTGCTCGGCCTCTTTCTTGGAGAAGCCCTGCGCCATGAACTTCGCGACCAGCTCGTCCTTCCTCGAGGCCGCCTGGTTAATAGCGTCCTCAATAATGGGGCGAACAGTACGAAAGGCCTCAGCGGCCTTCTTGCTCCATTCTCCCTTAGCGGCGGTCTTGACGAGGGTCTCGTTGATGGCCCAGGCCGCGACGATTCCTCCAATGAAGGCGGTTACTCCTACGGTGACCCAATCATCGGGGACCCTGCCTGCGGTGAGGCCGTAATAGTAGATTACGGCGCAGGCCAGCCCTGCGGATATGAGGATCCCGAGGACGTCGGCGATTAGGAAGATTTTGTCGAATTTCTGGCACTTGTTGATTTCCCACCTCTCCTTGACGGTGAGGGCGCTGGCGTCCGAAGGATCGCGCCCGGAGGCGACGATGTCGGCTTTAAGCTCCTCTGCCTGGGCCCTCTGCTCGCGGTACTTGCTGATTCCGTAAAATACGAAATAGACCACGGAGCCGATTACGGCCAGGATAATCAAGGCGAGCGCGGATGCAGTGGATATATCCATCATGTTCTCACCTGCTCTAATGCCGATCCCTACCCCAAATAGGCACCATATAATCGGATAGCCCAGGCCATACCACCAGGGAATACATACCCGCCCATTGTGCCATTTAGGAAGGACCGACATGTTCTTCGCTACTCGATGCGGTTTTAAAAGGAGGGGTGGAGGGTCCTGCGGTCCGCTCTGGGCCTTATCTTGGCCTTGGGTGTCCTGGGGGCCGTCATTACGTCATACAGGCCCGTGAAGGCGTCCTCCGCGTCGTCGTGCTCGCTCTTGCCGTCCGCCGTGAATGTCGCTATATGGTGCCACCATTCCGGCCAGCGGTCGGCCCAATGCTCGGGAAGGAGGGCGTGTTGCATCAGCCAAGGGGCGCCCGTCAATATGCGGGCCTTCTTGTTCTTGGTCTGCGTGAACCAGCCGACCGTGCATGCGCCCCCGTGCTGGCGTATGATCTCCTGCACCGCCCTGGCGAAGCCCCGCCCGCCGTTGTTGCTCTCGATATATGCTATTGATACGGGGAGGCCTGCGTACTCCCGGCAGAGCTGTTCGGCCACCATCGGCTCGGTGTACTCCATCGGCTTGTCCGTATATACTACGTCGAGGACGGCTATGTCCTGCGGTGCCTCGGCGAGCTGGCCCGCTACTATCGAGCACAGATAGTCCGCCCCCTCGTCGGCCGTGTCGCAATATGCAAATACGCGGGTAATGGTCGGGAGCTCTTGATACGTCCGCAGGCTGGTGTATAATCTGCCCTGGACGTCTATGGGTTCCTGCTGGTAATTCGCCATTACTATGGCCTTGTCCTGGGTGTTCAAAAGGATGTTATAATCCTCCGCGCTCAATATGTCCGAGCATAGCATGGAGCCGTCCTCCTGCTGTGCTCTGTATAATACCGTGCGGACGGGCACCCCGATCCTGTTAAAATGCTCAAGGGCCCGCCCCGCCAGGTCCTGGGTCGCCCAACGGGTCATAATAATTATTATCTTCATCCCCTGCTCACGCCTGCTTAATAGCGTGTTCGTGAAGAAGTCCCAAAGCTGGCCCAGGCGCCTCTCGTTATACGCTTCTTCCGCGTTCTTCACGAGGTCGTCGATGATTAATAGGGATGCTCCGAAACCTGTAACCGTTCCCCCCGGGGATGTTGCTAAATACGAATGTTCCCCGCGCCCTCCTTCGATTCCCCAGAGCTTCATGCTCCCCGAGCCGGGCTTGATTTTTGTCTTGGGGAATACGTCGGAATATACGGGAATGTCCGCGGAGGCCTTCTGCTCCTGGATGGCGTTTCTGACGGTCTTGGCGAATGTGCTGGATAATTCCTCATTGTACGAGGCCGTGATTACATGCGCCCCGGGATCGTGCCCGAGGGCCCATTCCGTGAATAGGGAGGCGGTCCTGCTCTTGCCGTGCCTGGGGGGCATGCACATCACGAGTATTCTGTCGTCCGATTCGTAAAAGCTCTGTATGGTCTCGCAGACGTGCCGTAAATACTCGCGGTCCTCGGTGTAAAAATCGGGCGCCATGAGCCGGCAATAATACCAGAGGGACCTGCGGGCGAGCTCTATGCCTGCCCTGCGGTGGAGCTCCCTGGTCACGTCCTCGGGGGTCATGCCTTCGAGCCCTCGTTCCAGGCCAGGATCGCCTCGCGCTCGGTGAGGGCGTGCGGGCCCTGTGCGAAGCATTGGCTACATTCTACTATCCATGGTTGGGCATAATCGACGTGCCATGCTATCCCCGCGTGCTTCTTGCAGAAGGGGCAGGGGTTGAAGGCCGGGAGGGGCTCGGTCATTCCTTCGCCCCCTTGGTCTTTTCGTAGAGGGCCAGGAGCTCGTCGGTCTCCATGTTCTGCATGGCGTCAATATGGACCGTTACGTCCTCGGTAGTCTGTCCCTTCAATTTCGCCAGGAACTCGGCCGCCCTTACGTCGCCCTTGATGGCCTTGTTATACATGGCGGCGAGGACCGCTCCCTCCATCGTGAGGTTGGTGTCGCGTATGTCCTCGGCGGCCTTCGGGTCCTTGACCTTGTCCCCTTTACGGAGGGGAAGATTCGCGTAAAATTCGGCCCATTCCCTCATGGTCCTTTTCTGCGCCTGCTTCTTATTGGAGGCTATCGCGCCTTTCCTGCCTGTTTCCTTCGCGCGGGGATCGCCCTTTTTGTTCGGGCGGAGGTTCTCGGGGTGTGGCTCGGGGTGCGGGTTCGCCATGTTACTCTCCCCCCTCGAGCCATATCTGGAGCTCCTTCGTGCATTGGGTGCAGAGCTGATAGTTGCGCGGTTCCGATCCTCTCCATATCAGGATGGCGTCGCTCCTCGGGGCCCCTATTATGCGCTTGGAGCAGTGCGGGCAATACCAAACGGGGGCGGTTGCTCCCTCGCTCATTGGCCCGCCCCCTTGTTGCGCTCGCATGCTCTGCATGTCCTGGAGTTGCCGTCGGGGACGTGCCCGTGGATTCCATCGCTGTCGAATACGACCGCGCACTCGGGACATCCTCTGCATCTGTGAGGGT
>Ga0256407_10003177_pt1 | contig 29806 bp, 20 predicted proteins | sample RumenRJG_04DNA_FD_193489 | JGI IMG/M metagenome (GOLD analysis project Ga0256407, IMG submission 193489) | Bovine rumen microbial communities from Lethbridge, Alberta, Canada - RJG_04 | ecosystem: Host-associated > Mammals > Digestive system > Stomach > Rumen | place: Canada: Alberta...
CTGGCCCTTTCTCTTGTTGCGGTTTTCATGTTCTTTAGTATACTAAAGAATATGCGCAAAGTCAAGGGCACCAGATGATTTTTTACAGAAAAAACTCGTTGCACCCATGTCCAGATTTCCCCCTTGCGCAAACGCGGGGTTTGTGTCATAATTCTCTGCGACGGCGGTCTCCATCGTTCGTACTCCTTTCAGTCTTTGAACAACCGAAAGTATACGATATTCGGAGGCCGCCGTCACTCACCTTTTGGGTGCAAGCCCATTTTCGCGCAAACCCCTGAAAACATTGGAGTTGGACCATTTCCTATGCCCCCAACAGAGGACTATAGGTTCATCCTTTCGTCTGTCACTTGATGTTGTGCCGTCCCTCGGGCTAGGGAACTCTGATGAAGCGGCGATTTTTCTCGGGCAGTTCGCGGATCCACACGTTGCGGAAACGGACAGGACACAGATGCTGTTGAAGCTTGACCGGGCCTTTGTCGGAAGGCGGTTTCGTCTGGCTGGTGCGGCGGATGTGCCCCGTCGGTCCTTCCAACGGCCAGCCGTCCTGCACCAGCACGCCGTTCAGGAACACCGTCACGGAACCGGGGCGGACGCACTTCGCGCCGTCGAACACGGGACGGTAGAACACGATGTCGTACGTCTGCCATTGGCCTCGGCGGCGGGTGGGATTCACAAGCGGCGGGTTCTGTCCGTAGATCGACGCGGCCTGCCCATCCGCGTAAAACGGATGTTTCATGTCGGCGGGATCGGTTTCGTGGCTCTCGAAGATCTGGACCTCATAGAGACCCATCATGAACACGCCCGAATTGCCGCTGTTCATGTCGTAGGGAGGGAGATTGGCGGGAACCTGCCATTCGACGTGCAGCTGCACGTCGCCGAACTCGCGGCGCGTGCGGATGTCGCCGGTACCGCGCGTGGCCTCGATCGTGCCGTCCACGAGCATCCACTTCGCCTTGCGGCCCTTCATGTCCGTCCAGTTCGCGTCAAAGCTCTTCTGCGTTCCGTCAAACAGCACCACGGCATCGTTCGGCGGTTTCGCCGCCCCCGCCGCCAGCGCCACCACGGCCAGAATCAGACTCACAACAACTCTATTGACGTCCATCTTGTAGCAGATGTTCCCTTCCCTAAAACTCGTAGGCGCGCGCTTTTCTCATGCCGGTTGCAAAGTACCCTCGCATCACGTGGATGTCGGTCCAGGTCTTGCCGTCGTTGGAACCCTGTAGCCGCCAGGACGACGGATCGCGCTCGCTGAAGTCGTCGGCGGTGCTCCACGCATAGCCCGTGATCCTCACGGGACGCCTGAACTCCGCCGCCACCCAGGCCGCGTCGCGCACCTTCGGCGTCTGGCCGGTACACGCGCGGAAGTCGAACCACTTCGTTTCGACGTCGCCGTCGAACGCCAGCGCCGGAACCGTCATCTCGTGGTACTTCCTGCCTTCGGCGGTCTTCACCCGCTCGTCCGCGAACGCGCGCACGATTTCGCCGCGCAAGTTCCGGCCGTCCTCGAACAGCTCCAGCTCGGATATCTGCACGCCATGTCCGGACGCAAAGACGTTGCCCTTCAGCACCTCGGGCTTGAAGCGGACAAACCGGTAGGAGGTTGCCGGAAGCGCCGTGCGCGGCAGGGCGGCAGGAGCGGCGGAAGGCGCTGCACGCGATCCCGCCTCGACGTACACGATCACGTTTTCGAGGGGCTTCACGGGCAGTTCGGTACAGAAGTCGCCGAGCGGACGTTCCGTCGCATCGACGCGGCGGAAACGCAGAAGCCGCCCGTCCGCGCCCTTCAGCGACAGCTTGCCATCCTTGCCCGAGCGTTCGCCAACCAGCATCACGATGCCCTTGCCGTCGAGCGCGGGCATGACGCCGGTTGAGACCAACGCCGCATCCGTCAGCTCCATGCCGCGCCATTCGCGCGGCTTTCCGTTGGCGGGACCGCGCGGGACGATCCGCCACAGCAGCGGCACGCGCTCGGCGAGCGCCCAGCGGAAGGCGGCGTCCTCGCCCTGCCCGGACTGCGTGGTGATCGTGTACGACCATTTGAAGTCGCCGTTCTGGTCGCGGACGAAATTCGTCCACCAGTAGTTGTTCATCGGCCACGCATAGATGTACGTATGGTCGTACTTCGCGATGTAGTCGAACTTGTATTCGCCGAACAGCTTGCCGAACTGCACGAACGGCGTCGTCGGCGAGAAGAGCAGAATGCGGTAGTCTCCGTCCTCCGCCGCCGCGAAGTTCTGCACGGTGTTCCACGCGCTCGCCGTGCCTTCGAGCTGGTTCTCGCCCGGATGGACCAGTCCGCCAGGCACGTCGAACGCCAGCTTCTTGCCGTTGAACGGGAACGCCACGTAGAACGACGAAGGATGGCCCGACTTCGTGCGCCGCAGCGTGTAGGCGAGTTCGATCGTGGGCCGGCCACGCATCAGCCGTATTTCGACGGAGAAGCCCGACGAGCCCGCCTCGGGGAAGTCGGCGGTGAACTTTACGCTGTCGTAGATTTCATTGCGTTCGCCGCGGGCGGGCTTGAATTTGGTGCAGCCCCTGCGCGTGAACCGGCAGTTCTCCGGCTTGTAGTCGGCGAGCTTGTGGATTTTCCAGCGGTCCGTGAAGGTCTCGTAGATGACCTCGCCCAGCCGCTGCGGCGCATTCGGGTCCACCAGCTCGCGCTGGCAGCGCTTGTCGAAGATGCTCGTGACCACGCCCTTCTGCGCGTCGATCGCGATGCGGTAGAATTCGTTCTCCAGTGCCGCAGGGGCTTTGCCCTTCTTGGACGCGCCGCCGACCTCGAGCCGATAGGTACGGTAGCCGCAGGGCGGCAGGTTGCGCGCGAAGACGCGGTAGTAGCCCCCTTCGCCGCGCCCCCACGGGATATCCCTGCACGGCCGCACCTGCAGCGCCTCGCCCCTCTCGTCAACGAAGCGGAAGTCGGAGCCGGGCGGGATGACGCCCTTGTCGATGAATATCTCGGCGAAGCCGTCGCGGACCCAGGGCAGCGAGTTGAACAGCGTGAGGGTGGCGTGGTCGGCCTCGCGCGCGAGTTCCGGCAGCATCATCGCGGCCGCCGCCTCGCCGGCGAAACGCGCGCCGCGCTGGGCGGTCCAGGCAAAGGCCGCCTTGCTGCGCCAGCCCTCGAGCGAGTCCCAGCGGAGCGGATCGCTGATGGACGCGCAAGACCCCATCGTGTGCTCGCCCCAGTAGAGCAGGTTCTCGCGCGTGTCTGCGATCAGCGGCGCGATGGACGTGGACAGGGGCTTGCCGCGCAGGAGCGACATCGCGAAGACGCCTTCCGCAGCCAACAGTTCGCGCTGCGCCTTGATCGCCTCGCCCGTCTCCATTGCGGAGGTGCCGAAACCATCCGCCCACCAGTCGGGATAGGCGGCGCGGTGCACTTTGACTTTCTTGAGAGCCTCGGCGTCCCGCGCAACGTGGTCCATGAACATCGAGGTCGTCGCGCTCACCAGGCGCACCTTACACCTGCCCGATTCGTTCCAGCGGCGGATGAAGTCGCACTGCTGCCAGTTCGGCGCCGAATCGTCGATGTAAAAGCCGCTGTAGGGAACGGCGAAGGCGTCGAACGGATAGCCCGCCCGGTCCAGCCGGTCGAGGAAGGCGTCCAGCTTGGCGGCGAAGTTTTCAATGTCCAGATTGTGGATGCCCCACATGTTGCCCAGATGGTAGACCTCGGACCGGAACGCGAGCATCTCGCGCCCGCTCGGCGACTGCCAACGGTAGATCGTGGGATTGTCGAACGGCACCAGCGCACGGTCGGAGTTCTCGCCCATCCAGGTGTATCGGATGCCGATCTCCGCGGCGTAGTCGGCCATGCACCACGGTATGCCGTGAACGTCGTCCTGCATCAGGGTCTTGACCGGAATGCCCTGCTCGTGCACCAGGCGCAGCTCGCGGAGTCCGTGGCGGAGCGTCGCGTCGTCGCACACTTCGCCCATGTTGAGGAACATGCCGGCGACCTCGATGTTGCCCTTCGCGATCCAGCGCTTGAGACGCGCCACCTGCTCGGGCGGGCGCGCGCGCAGGAAGTTGAGCACCGCGCCCGCGGTCTCGCAGGTCCAGCGGAACTGCGCGTCGGACGGATAGCCCTCCGTCATCTCGCAGTAGTCGAGCGCGTGGTCGATGTGCTCGACGTAATGCGGGATGATCTCCGACTGCGGACGCGCAAAGCCGATGTCCGAATGCGTATGCTGCACCAGATACACGGTCGTCGGCCGTACCGCAAAGGCAGGCAGAGCCGCAACGATCACAACCAAACCAAGAGCTTTTCTATTCATTCTCTTCCTTCGCATTTTTATACATGCAGACTGAAAGCACGGCCTGGTACGCGAGGCAGGCGAGAAGTACCCACACGAGACCCGTGCTGCCCGCGCACTTCTGGGCAAAGCCGAGGATGGGCGGCACCACCGCCCCGCCCGCAATCGCCATCACCATCAACGCCGTTATCTCGTTCGTCTTCTCCGGCATTCGGTCGAGCGCGATACCCATGCACATCACGAAGGTGTTCGCCGAGGCGACCGACGCCACGAACACGCAGGAAAGGAATGCGACCGGCCCGGAACAGACGAAAAAGGCCGCGACGGCAAGAATGCACAGCCCCATGCACCAAGGAAAACACTTGGCGGGAGGAAACCGGACGAAGAGCGCCGCACCGGCGGCCGTCGCGAGCGTCTTGCCCACGAAATAGACCGTCGGTCCCGTCCCCGCCATGTTCACGTCGACTTTGTACACGGTCTTGAGGAACTCTGGAATCGCCACCGAGAAGCCCACGTCCAGCCCCACCGCGAAGAAGACGCCCACGGTCAGCGCGAGAATCAGCGGATTGCACAGAAGCGCAAAGCAGCTGCCGAACGTCGTACGCGAGACGGTAGGGTCACGCGTCCCGCGTGACCGTATCATCTCCCGCTCGTCTGGAATCCGTGAAAACATCAGCCACGCGGCGGTCGCCGCCGCCACGACGCCGTAGATCGGAAACACGAGGTGCCAGTTCCCCAGGACGCTCGCCGCGACGTAGATGAACACGGGCGTGAGCGCCGCGCAGATCGCCTTGACGAACTGTCCAAGGGAAATGCGGCTTGCCAGCAGCGCCGGCGGCGTGACGTTGCCCAGCAGCGCCGGAAGCGCCGCCTGCAGCACGGTGTTGCCGATTCCGATCAACGCGAACGCCGCGAAATACGGCCACGGACGCGACGCGTCCGCCGCAAGCGGAAGGAACATCGCGGCCACCGTCACCGCAAGCGACACCAGCACCGTGTTCTTGCGTCCAATCCTTCCCGAGAGCACGCCCGTCGGCAGCGAAATGAGGAAGAACCACACGAAGATCATCGACGGCAGGAAGCCCGCCGTCACGTCGTCAAGCGCACACTCGCTCTTCACCTGGTTCACCACCGGCCCCACGATGTCGGCGAACCCCATCACGAAGAACCCCGCCATCATCGGCAACAACGCCGCAATTCCACACTTCTTTTCGGCCATCATGACTTCGCCTCCTCTCATGTCCGCACATAAGCCTTGATTGTCGCGTGAAGCTTCTCCGCTCCGGGACCCGACGGACGAATCGTGTAACGTCCAACGGACGCCGGGATGATGAACGTCTCGGCGTAGTGGACGGTGAACGGCGCAAACGCGCCCGCGGGACTTTCCACGGTCGCCTCCTCCCCTTCCACGAGGTTCAGCACGTTCACGCCGCCGCACGTGTCATGCTCCACGGGCGCGGTGAACCAGTGGCGGCGCGTCTCGATGAACTCCCGCTCATGCAGTCCCGTGCGCTCCTCCTTCACGCCCGGACGCTCGGAAATCGTCTCGACGCGTCCGACGAGGTTCTTCCGCACCCACTCCGTGTCGCGGTCGAATTGGATGTTAGCGAGGGCGTGTTCCACGTGGATCGGACGCGGACGCCCGTCGAGTCCGAGACGCCCCCAGTCCCACATCTTGAACGTGAAGATGTAGGGCGTCGCGGAAATCTCCAGCACCATGCAGTTCGCGCCGGAACAGTGGATCGTGCCGCCGGGAATGAGGAAATGGTCGTGCTTCCTCGCGGGAAAGGCGTTGACGTACCGGAGCGCGTCGAAGGAACCCGTCTTCTCGCTCGCGCGGAGCGCGGCGGCGAATTCCTCGCGCGTGACGCCCGTCTTCTTACCGAGATAGACGACCGGCGACGCGGACGCGTCGGCGTCGAGCAGGTAGTAGCTCTCGTCCTGCGTGTAGTGCATCCCGAAGGCGTCCTGGATGTACTCGGTGAGCGGGTGGCACTGGAGCGACAGGTTGCCGCCTTTCATCGTGTCGAGCATGTCGAAGCGGATCGGGAACTCCGCGCCGAAGCGGGCGTGGACCTTTTCGCCGAGAAGTTCGTGCGGATGGCGGAACACGAGGTTGATCGCCGGCGTCTCGAGGACGATCCCGCCCACGTCCATGAGGAGCGAATTCTCCTCCGGCACGCAGTCGAAGCTCCAGGCGTAGTTCTTCTTCGACGGGTCGAGGTCGAACTTCTCCTTCATCCACTGTCCGCCCCACACGCCGGGGTCGAAGTAGGGCATCACGCGGAACGGACGCGACGCGGCGATGTCAAGTCCGCGCCGGAACGCCGCGCCCGTCATCATCTTCGGCGTCTCGCCGTTCGTGTCGAGGACGTAGTCCATCCTGTCGTAGCGCGCGCGCTTGTGCCGGTCGAGCGCACGCCAGTCGGCGAAGAAGCCGCGCTTGTAGAGACGGAGCGCGTCCTCGCCCGCGTTGTCGTCCAGCCAGTTGGCGAGCCGTCCCGAACGGAAACGCTGCTGGATCTCCCAGCGCGCCATGTCGGCATAAACATAGATGTCGCATTCAGGACAGCACACCGCCGCCGCCACGCCATAGACAAGAACGACGCCTCGCGCCGCCGCGATCTTCGCCTGGACGGCCCCGACCTTCGCCGGATCGAAATAGTCCTCCACCCTTCTATGCGACATCACGGCGAACACGCGGTCGTCGCCCTGATCCGCCGCCAGCATCGCACGCACCTCGCCGTGCGTCTTGTTCGCCTCGCGCGTCTCGATCACCGCGTCTGGCCGAAGTGCCCCTTTTAGCGCATCCAGCACCTCACCCTCCCACACGCCGTGGTAAAGATCTACGCAAATGACGCATTTCGGTAGGGCGCGATCACCGAGCGCGCCGCACCTCGCCCGCAACTCCGCTCCAATCGCCTTCCATCCGGCAACGGCGCGGCACTCGGCGTCTGTCGGAACTTTTATCGTGGGAAACTTGTCGTATGACGACTTCACTTGAAAACTCCCTCCGCAAACAACGCGTGAAGTCCCAGTACGACGGATGCTTCAGGATTGTCGGCCACAACGAAACGAACCTTGCCCCACGGCGTCCAGGAGTGCTTCCACACGTATTCCTCCGCCGCCTTGAGAAGCGGCGTGAAATGCGATGCGCCGCCAGACCAGATGACCGTCTCGGCGTCATAGAGATGCACAAGCGCAAGCGCGCCTGCGCCAAGGGCAGTGGAAATCGTTGCAAAGAGCCGCTGCGCTTTTTCTTCACCCTTCTCGTAGTCTTCGGCGAAACGGCGGTAGTCGTAGCCCGGATCGTCGGCCATCTCCTTCAGCGCCCACGTGCCGACATACGCCTCCAGGCACCCCGCGCCGCCGCAGTTGCACTTCCGTCCGCCGTCGAACTGGATCGGGAAGTGTCCGCCGAGAAGCCCCGCCGTACCATGTACGCCGCGCTCAATCTTCCCCCGGCACACGGCAGACGTGCCCACGCCCGTGCCGAGGATCATCATCACGGCGTTCTGCTCGCCCGCGGCGCATCCGAAGTTCAGTTCGCCATAAAGCGCCGCGCGCGCGTCGTTGATCACGCGGCAGGGAAGCGACAGCTTCTCCCGCGCCCATGCCGCGAGATCGACATTCTCCACGCCGGCGTGCTTCGCGTTGCAGCTCAGGACGCGGCACCTCTCCTCGTCGATGATCCCCGGCAGGGCGATGCCGATGCCGTCCCAGCCGCCCGGATGCCGGGCGCGGATGGACGCTATCCGCCGCTCAAGTTCCGCCAGCGTGCCGCCAAACCCATCCGGCGCCACCGGGAACATCTCGCTCTCGATGACGCTTCCATTCTCCACGACGGCCAGCTTCACCCGGCTGCCGCCCATGTCCGCACTGATGGTTCTCATCTTGCGACGCCCCACTGCCTGTTCGGCTCCGTCCCCATCCAGAGTTCCAGCGTGCCGCCCTTCAGCACCTCGCGGGCGTCGATCAGGAAGGTGTTCTGCGGCTTGCCGTTGAACACGGCCTTCTGCACGTATTTGTTGGCGCGGGAGGCGTTATGGGCCTTGATGGTGAACTTCTCGCCGCGGCCGAAGCGCCGCCCGAGGTCGATCGTCGCCTCCTCGAAGAGCGGGCTTGCAATCTCATAGACGGGATTCACGCGGCATCCGCCGTCCGTCTGGAAGAGCCCGAGCGACGCCATTACGAACCATGCGCTCATCTGTCCCTGGTCCTCGTCGCCAAGCCACGCCGTGGCGTCTCCTGTCCCGTAGAAGCGCTCCATGATCGACCGCGCCCACTTCTGCGTCTCCCACGGCTCCTTCGCCCAGTTGAAGAGGAACGCGAAGTGCATCGACTGCTGGTTGCCCTGCACCACGGGGAAGTTCGCATAGTGCTCGCCCGGCGCGTTGTAGCGGAACGGACAGCTCTTCTCGAATCCCCACTTGAGACGTTCGACGAAGCGCTCGCGTCCGACGATCTCCACAAGCGCCGGCACGTCCTGCGGCACGAAGAACGTGAGCTGCCACGCATTGCCCTCGACATATCCCTTCACCGAGTAACTTCCAGTAAACGCCGACAGCCCCTTGTCCCATTCGCCCTTCGAGTCCCTACGGTGGCAGTAGCCGCTTTCGGGATTGACGGCGTTCCTCCACCAGGCGCCGCGGTCGGAGAAGGTCTTGTACGCGGCCTCGTCGCCGATCGCCTTCGCGAACTGCCCCACCGTCCAGTCGTCGAACGAATACTCCATCGAGTTCGAGAAGGTGCCCTTGTCGCTTGGCACATAGTGATGCTTCATGTACGCGGCGAGGTCGCGGTTTCCGGCGTAACCACGCCCCACCTTCTGCGCGGGCGTGGTCTGCATCTTCACGAACGCGGCCAGCAGCTTCTTCGGGTCGTACACGCGGATGCCCATCTGCCAGGCGCTCACCATCTGCGGAATCTCGTGCTCCGCCACCATCACCGGGATGTAGCGCATGCCCGCCGGGCCCTTTCCGAGCCAGCCGCCGGCCTCGAACAGCGCCATCTGCGACTTCACCCAGCGCGCGCTCCACTCCGGCCCCACGAGGTTCCACGACTGGTTCAGGTTCCAGAACGTGTTCCAGAACGCGTCGCACCCCATCGCGCGCGCGTCCGGGTCGTCCAGCTTCTGGATTCTGTCGAACGGGTCGTTCCAGCGTCCATCGACGTCGCTGAACGTGTTGCGGCAGAACGAGCGGTAGAGGTTCGTGTAGAAGCGCTTCTTCTCAAGACGGTCCGACGTGGCGATCTTCACGCGCCCCAAGAGGTCGTTCCACGTGGCCTCGTTGGCCGCACGCACCTTCTCGAAGCTCCAGCCGAACGGCTCCTCGACCTCGCGCTTCAGGTTGTTCGCCGCGCCCGCGATGTCCACGAACGAAATGCCGGAGCGCATCTGCACGACGGTCGCGCCGTCCGCCGGCTTGAACTCGACGTAGCAGCCGAAGAACTTCGGGTTCTGCGCGGCGTGCGCGTTGCCGGACCAGAGGGCGTCGTTTTCCCATCCGCCGAACGTTGCGATGTCGCGGTCGAACTCGATCACGAAGTGGACGGTGTAGAACTGGTCGGCGTCGCGGCTCCACACGCGCGGCGTATCCTGCTTCGAAAAGCCCTCGATCCGGCGCGGACCCGTCTGGCGCATTTCGCAGGCCTTCAGGACGTAGTCGTACTCGCACGGAGTCAGCAGGTCAATGATCACGCGCGGCGTCTTGCCCACAGGATACGTGTAGCGCTGGAATCCGCAGCGGTCGGTCGCCGTGAGCTCGGCGAAGATGTCGTGGTCCGTGAGACGCACGGCGTAGTACCCCGCCTTGCACACCTCGCTCGCCTTGTCGATGGACGAACGGTAGCCGTCGGCATGGCCCTTGATTTCGGAATCCGAACCCATCCGGGTCTTGAGCGGACCCGTGGTCGGCATCGTGCCGAGTCCCGACATGGTCCACTCGTGGATGTGGCTGAAGCACCCGACGCTCTCAATTGTGGGATCGTATCCGCCATCCCACACTCTCCTGCCGGGCAGGCCCTCGTTGTCAGGCGAGAGCTTCACCATGCTGAACGGCGTCCACGGACCCGGCGCAAGCATCCAGCGCGAGTGCGCCGTGCCCATGCGCGTATCGACGTACCCCGCCACGCCCGCGTCACGTTGCGGCGTACGCACGACCGTTCCTTCCCGAACGCAGTCCCCATCCACCAGCACACGATATGTACCCGCGACCGCCGCCTCCATCGGCGCCTCGAACGAATACGCCCCCGCCTCCACACGCTGCTCCAGCGCGGTCTTGCCGTCGATCTCCACGCGCACGACGGGCGCGCCCTCCAGATGCTCCACATCGACGAGCAGCGGCTGCTTCCCCGTGCCGGGAATCAGGTAGTCGCCCGCTTTCACGTTTCGCACATACGCGCCCTTGTGCGCAAGACGCACCACGGCGTCCTTCGGCCCCTCCAGCCGCACGTCGTCGAAGATCGCCCAGCTGCCCTCGATGGAGGTGATCTTGATTTCGTTCGCGCCCTCCACGATCTCGCCGTCCGCAAGTTCGAACTTCGCCGTGAACGGCTTGGCCTTCGAGAAATCGCCCTTAATGATCGACGCGTCGCCGCCGCCGGAGGGCAGCACCATCTTGCGCGCCTTGCCGTTCACCGACACTTTCAGGAGCGGCCGTTCGTTCGCCTTCTTCTGGACGTCCGCGAAGTCGACGAAAAGCGTCCACGCGCCGCCCGCGCCCTTCTTCGCGATGTCGAAGAGGATGTTCACCTGCTGCGTGCGGCGTCCGGCGGGGCTGCCGGATCCGGCCCAACGGTCATTGATGCCCGGCAGGACGTACGGGAAGTCCTTCTTCGCGTCTGACCTTCCGACGAGGAAATAGTTGTTCTCCCATCCGAAGTCGTGCTGAAGGAAATCGTTGTACCCGCCCGGCGCGAGCGCGAACTCGTTGCCCGTGCCGTCCGTCACGCCGATCTGCCATACGACATGCGCACTCGCCGAAACGGAGGCCGCCGCCACCGCAACCATCAAAAATCTTTGCATACATTTTTCCTTTCGTTTATTTACGCGAACGCCTATCCGCGCTGTCGGCGATAAGTCTATCAGAACCATCGCCGCCCTTCAATTGCACAATCCTAAAATCCGATTGCCTTCAAGACAGCATCACTTAAAGGGGCATACGAGACGGAACCCGACGTTGCTGAATTCCCGGCTCAACGGCGTAATGTAGGAGCGCTGCGCAGAACGACAGTACCACGCCTTGTCAGCCCAGTCGCCGCCACGGATGATACGATTCGAACCAGACGACGCGCCTACAGGATCGGTTACGGCCGCAGTTGTGAGATTCGAGTGCCAGTCGAGGCACCACTCCCACACGTTGCCGTGGCAGTCGTAGAGGCCCCATGCGTTCGGGTTCTTCTGGCCGACCTTCTGCGCCTGTGTCGCGTTACCCTTACCCACGGTCGTATTGTTGCCGAACCAGCCGAGCTGTGCCAAGTGCTCGTCGTAATCCGTATTCTTGACGGAGGTTGTGCCGATGTAGTAGTTCGTCGGGCTCAGGTTCGACCCGTCGTTGAAGTCCGTGTCAGTCCCCGCCCGGCAGAGGAATTCCCACTGCGCCTCCGTCGGCAGGTCGAACGCGAGCCCCGTGCGCTCGCGGAGCGCGTGCAGGAACGAGTTCGCCCCGACCTTGTCGTGCCCAGTGTTGGGCCAGTCCACGTCGTCCGCCGCGAACGAGCCACGCACGTCCTCGTAGCTGACGTAGTTGACCGGCGCGTAGTCGCTGCCGTTCTGGTTCGCATTCTGCTTCGCAATCACGCGCACGTACTGCTCCTTCGTGACGGGGAACACGCCGGCGAAGAACCCCTCGCCGAGGGTGACTTTGCGCACGACCTCCGCCGTGCCCTTGTTGTTGATCAGCGAGCCGTAGGTCGTGGATCCTTGCGTGTAGGTGACGGGACCAGAGGAGCCGACGCGCCGCAGCCAGAGGTAGCGGTCCATGTCGGCGGTGTCGTTGGCATGGCCGGCAGCGTCCGTAGACGGCCCGACGAGGGTATAGATGATCGGATAACTGGTGGCCGACTGGCCTTCGGCCAAATCGACCCGCATGTACACGCCGGGGATCTGGTCGATCTGGTTCGTGTAGTAGGCGCTCAGGCGGATGGTGGCGTTGGAGGCCAGGTTCGCGCGCCAGTCCTTGTGGGCACGCCAGCGGAAGGTATGCGGGCCGGGCTGCACCACATCGGCCTCGGTCGCGCTGTAGTCGCCCGTGAATGTGGCGAGGTGCTGTGCGCCGATCGAGACGCCGTTCGTGAGCACGTCCATGCGCACGATGCCGGGATGGTTCGCGAGCGTGTAGTCCACCACGAGATCCTGCGTCCGTAACTCCTGTCGCACGGAGGTCATCGTCACGACAATGGGAGTTTCAAGGTAGTCTTCCGCGAATGCCGGGAGGATTGCGAGCGCGAACAGCGCCGGCATGATTGCTTTCTTCATTTGTTGTTCTCCTTTGGGTTCTTGGGGTGATTGTTGGATTGGCTACTGCGTCCGTGGAATGACGCAATCGCCTAGCGGATGATTAACCTGAAACCGACGACGGGCTTGGCAGTGTCGATTGTGACGAAACCTGTGTCGTCGTCGCACGGGCGGGTCTCGATCCACCCACCGAGGTTGTCGGGGATGCGGTTACTGACGTCTGAGGGACGTGTGTCGATGAACGCGATGACGCAGTCATCGTATGCGCCGGCGGTCGTTGCGGGCGGCGGGTCTGCCGTCGCCGCGACAGCGGCAGCGACGAGCGCGGCGAGAATGAAGCGGCGAGAACGCCGTTTCACCGATGGGATTTGTATCATTGCTCGTTCTCCTTGTGGTTGGCTTGTTTAAGAAAAAAATGCGCACGTCGCCGAATCGACCCCGAGGCAGCCAGGCCCATGGCCGCCGTTACCATCAACATTCTGCGATTCATATTACTTTTTCCTTTCTTAATTGCGCGAACGCCAATCCGCGCTGTTGGTGATAAGTCTATCAGAACCATCACCGCCCTTCAATTGCACAATCCTAAAATCCGATTGCACTCTGGCGGACACCGCCCAGACGGCGGACGGACTGGCGCTCACCCTTTGCGGTTCTGCTCCCGCCAGCGCTCGGCGGAAAGGCCCGTAACCGCCTTGAACACGCGGCAGAAGTACTGGGCGGACGCGAAGCCGGAGCGGGCGACTATCTCGGCCACGGGAAGTTCCGTGTTGGACAGAAGCCGTTTCGCCGCCGACAGCCGGCTTTCGATCAGTTCCTGCTGTATCGTGCGCCCAAGCGCCTTGCGGAACCCGTCCTCGACCATCGGCAACGACTTGCCTACGAACGCGGTGATGTCCTCCGCCGTCAGCCTCTTCTCCACGTTTCGCGAAATGTACACGAGCGCGTCCGAAATCCACTTCTGCGCGAATGCGTACGTCTCGGTTGACCGGCGCAGCACGACTTCACCGGGCTTGACGCGGATGGCAGGGGGATTCTTCCGCGCCGCCTTCGAACGCATCATCCGCGACAGCACCGCAACCGCAGCCGTACCAACGCGGTGGCCGGAGTTGTCGATGGAGGAGATGGACGGCGTGACGAACGAACACACGAGCGGGTCGTTGTCCACGCCCAGTACGGCTAGGTTGTCCGGCACGGCGATATTCTCGTTTCTACAGATGCACAGTACCTGGTAGGCCCGCGTATCATGGCAGCAGAACACTGCCGTGCGCGGCGGCAGTTCCCTGAGCCACTGGGCGAGACTGTGCGCATCGGCTCCGAGTGTCACGTCCTCCCTGCGCGTCACGCTGGCATCGTACTCCGCAAGGGCGCGGCGCGGAGTCCTGAACACGGAACAGGGATGATAGTGGCCTTTCAACAAGGCGACGAAAGCGTCGCGGCGCTCATCTGAATAGTTATAACCCTCATAGCCGCAGTAGGCAAAGGAAGTGAAACGACGCGCCAGAAAGTGTTCGGCTGCCTTTCGCCCGATTGCCGCCTGATCCCCATCAACCGAACCAAACAATGGATACCGCTTGTTGCAGAACACGTCCACCACCGGAAGCCCGGATGCCGCAAGCCTTTGGGCCATCGCATCGTCAACCACGCGGGCGATCACGCCATCGAATCCGCGAAGCACCTTTGGACGCTTCAGAGAATCGGCATCAACAAACTCAAGCGCCCAGCCGTCCTCGCGCAACGCCGCATCGGCAATGCCACAGCAGAGCTCGCGCCCGTAGGCACGATCCCTTTCCACAATTACGGCGATTCGCGATTCCCTTCGCCGTTCTCCAATACGACGCTTATTTTTCACGCGGAAATTCTACCAAACCCGCCGTTTGACCTTCAATTGCACAATTCTAAAATCCGATTGCACAGAATCACTTCGCGATCTCGCTATAGGGATTCAGTAAGAACGTCAATATCTCGACATACGACATACCGTCATCTGCCTTTCCTTTGCATGCACACAACCATCAGCAGTTGACACGCACGTCGAAAAACGACCCGTCGACGTTGGCGGCAACGGCGCACTGCACATGCCCCCGGTCAAACGCGAAGAAGTGCCGGTGCACGTGCCCGACGAATACGCCCAACAGGTTCGGCGTGGAAAACACGGCCTCGCGGAACGCGAACGTCGTGGGCGTATGCCCGGCCTCTGGCCATTGCGGACGGCGCTCGATCTTCCAGTGGGGACCACCTTCGCGCCCCACTCGGGATGTGCGCAGCCTGCCTCGCGCGGACCATATCCCGGCATGTAGAGCGGGATGTGCATCATGAGCGCCACCGGCTCGCCCTTCGCCGCCTCCTGCTTCCAGAAGGCGAGCTGTTCCGGCAGTATCTCGTAGAGCGAGTTGTCGATGAAGACGAAACGGATGCCGTTCACCACCCGCGAGGCCATCATCGGATCGGCCCCCTGGTAGAGCGGTGTAAGGCGCTTCTTCGTCCATTCCGCACGCAAGGCCATCTCCGTGCCAGGCAAACCTTCGTAGTGCCAGTCGTGATTACCCGAAATGTACATCCAGTTCAACCCTGACTCGTCGAGCCGCCGTTTCACGTACTCCACGCCCGCCTCGGACGGGAAGCTCACGATGTCGCCCACGAGCGCGAGGAAGTCCACCTTCATCTTCTTCGCCTCGGCGAGCGCGTACTCGAAACCTTCGGGAGAAGCAATCAGACGCCTTGTGCGGAAATGGAGCGCGGAGCGATAGGGTTTGGACATGCGGTCCGAATACTGTTTGAACGGTTCGCCCCGCTCGTCGTCGATGGTGAGGTGCGAATCGCCCACCACCATGAATCGGCACTTCCCTCCGAGTGACGGCATGGTGAAGCGCAGCGACTCCTTCACAGACGCGAACGAGACGCCCGGCACAGCCGGCGCCTCTGTCGCCCGCCCGCGCGGCACGGCGGCCATCGCCGCTGCGGCGGCACCAAACTTGAGCATGTTCCTTCTTGTCATTTGCATTATTTGGGTTTATCTTTCGCATCCCCACTGCTTGTTGGGCTCGGGGCCCATCCAGAGTTCCAGCGTGCCGCCCTTCAGGACTTCCTTCGCGGGGAAGAAGAAGGAACAGAGCGGCTTGCCATTCAGCACGGCACGCTGCACGTACTTGTTGGCGCGGGAGGCGTTGTGCGCCTTGATGGTGAATGTGTCGCCACGGCCGAAGCGTCGTCTGAGGTCAATCGTCTCTTCCTTGAGAACGAGCGTCTCTCCAAGCCCCGTGCAGTTCGGGCACATGCCGAGCGGATGGTTGAACGAATACGCCATCGAGCCGCCCGCAGACGGCGTCCCGCAGCGCGAGAAGAGAAGCCGCAGCAAGGGCGCGACGTCAACCGCCGTGCCGACAGTCGAGCGCGAACTTGCGCCGGGCGAACGCTGGTCGACGACGATGGACGGCGTAAGACCGCTGATCGCCTCCACCTTCGGCCGCTCGTAGTGCGGCATCTTGTTGCGGATGTAGAGCGAGTAGTTGTTCTGCCATTCGCGTGCGGATTCGACCGCAATCGTCCCGAACGCAAGCGAACTCTTGCCGCTTCCCGACACCCCGGCGAACACGACTGCCGCTGGGCGCGGCGACTTCGCTGCGCAGACATCGCCAACCCGACGGCAAAAAAGCGTTGTCAACCCTTCAACCTTTCAACCCTTCAACTTTTCTCGCTTTCACACTTCCATCGCCTTGCGCGTGCCGTCCGGAAGTACGATTCGGACGGTTCTTCGCGGCCCCTGCGCCTTCGTACCCAAATGCGGCCGCAAGACAAGCCGATCCACCTTGCCGCCCTTGACGACGCATTCGACCTCGAAGCCGCCCTCGGCGGGCAGGCGGAACGACCAGTCTTTCCACTCCTTCGGAACGCCCGCGCCGATGAGGTATTCGCCGTCCTGCTCCGAAAGCAGCATCTGGTTGATGGCGTAGAGGCAGGTGCCGGCACCCGTCATGAACCACGGACGGAACTCCGCCACGCCCGGCTCGTTGATCTCCCATATCTCTCCGTAGCATCCAGACGACGACGCGGCCTCCATGATGAACGGATAGACCTTCCCGTATCTTCCCGCCCGCTGCGCCGCAATCGCCATCGTGGCCGCATACCAGGGGCAAATCTTCTTGCCGGTCTTGTACATGTTGCCGGCTTTCGTTCCCTGCGCAAGGAAGAAATCGACCGCCGCCGTCTGTTCCTTGTGTCCGCGCGGGAAGATCGGAAACGGAAAATATCCGGCGAGCGTGCCCATGGATACGGCGTCCATTGCGTTTGCAGCGGGCACAAAGCGACCATTCTTCACGGGCAACGACTTTTCAAGCCGGGCGGCCTTCGCCCGCCAGTCCGCCGCCTCCTTCGCATCGACTCCGAGGCGGTCTGCGGCGTCGGCGCAGATCCTGAACGTGTGGATGATGCCGCACGTGGTCATGCAGGGACGGGACTTCGCCGCGCCGAGTCGCTCGAGGTCCGTGCATTTGCAGACGAACGATGAGCCGTCCGGCGCATCGTAGATGCACTGCGAACGGTAGAAGCGCGCGCACTCGCGCATCACGGGATACATCTTCTTGCGCAGGAAGGTCAGGTCGTCCGTGTACGCCGCCGCGAGGTTGCAGGTCTGTGCGATTGCGGACATGTGGAAGATGTGGTCGAGCCAATGCCCCGGCGGAGATGCCTCCAGGAGGGCATCCTCCAGGCACAGCCAAAACCACCGTGCCCCGCTTCCGTTGATGCGCAGTTTCGCCTGGGAGAGCGTTTTGTGCCGGAATTCCGCGACGTGCTTCGCCTCGTCGAAATGTCCTGCGGAGAGAAGCCCCTGCACCCCGTACAGCTCGTCGAAGGCGAACGATTTTCCGCTCCAGTGCGACACGAGGATTCCGATCGGGAGGTGCCAGCGCGTGACGCAGCACTTCAACTGGTATTCCGCCATCGTGCGCAGCTGCATCAGCTTCTCGTCGGGGAGTTGCACGGACGACGCGGAATAGTACTTTCGCCATGCAGATTCGTGGCGGCCGGCGAGGTCGGCGTACGTCCCCGCGTAAGGCTTGCCGTCCAGCCCCGTGTACGAGATGAACGTCACGAACGCGCCTTCTTCCCGCGCATGGCGGATCGTGACGCGCGTTTTGTCGATGTTTTTGCCGTAGGCCGTGAAGGAATACGCGCGCCCGCCGGGCACGTCCTCCCACGGCCCGACGACGATGCGCCCCTCCGCGTCCCTGTGCGGAGTGTAGTCGAGTCCGACGGTGAGGCGGGCCATGTCCGTTCCGGGGAACGTCTGGCGGATTGCGATCACGTCGCAGCCCTGCGCCACGAACGTTTCGACCACGCGCGTGACGTCGCCGAACACGTTCGTGACGATCGACTTTGCCGCGACGGGGTCGAGCGTCTGGGACCAGCGGTCGGGATTTTCGAGCGGCTTGCCGTCGACTGCGAGCGTGAGCCGGTAGCTGCCGTGCCCGTAAAGATTGTAGAGGAGCCGCCGCCCGGCGATGAAGATGCCGGTCGAGAAACGGCAGCTTTTCGTCCGCTGCGAGGGAAACGGCACGCCGCCCAGATGGTCGGCCGTCATGCAGAGGCTCCCGTTGGAGAGCATCGCGGGGATGTATGCCTTCGGCATCTCACGGCCCGTGCCGCACACGGTCGCGCCGTGCGCAAACGCCGCTGCAACGACCACGGCCGCAGTCAATGTCCATTTTTTCATGTGTACTCCATCACGTCAAATAACAATTCAAAGTTTGCCTTTTGGATTCTACCAGTCTGTGTAAGGTATGCGCATCGGCTGTTTGTCCTTTCGCGAAATATTATACCACATTTCGTCATCGAAGCGGCAAAGCGGCAGAAGCGGAACTCGCCGGGGACAGTCCCCAAGGTCGCCAAAGACCGGCAAGGCCCACGAACAGAAAGCGAAAAGTGAAAACTGCGAGGTTGACAATCTTTGGGAAATAATGTAAAATTTCAATCATCAAAACAATTGTGCAAGTCCAAGTGGGGTTAAAATGGCAGAAGCAGAAGAAGAAACGCAGCCTATCGACGAGCCTCGGCGACCAACGCTGCGCGTTGGCATTGCGGGACTCGGACGAGCGGTATTCAACGGACATCTTCCGGCGCTGAAGGCGTTGCCGGAGCTCTACAGCGTGGTTGCGGTCTGCGACCTGCTGAAGGAACGGCGCGACCTCGTGGAAAAGGATTTCCCCAACGTGCGCACGTACAGGCGCGTGGAAGACATGCTCGACGATCCCGACATCGATCTCGTCGACGTGGCCCTTCCCTCGGCCGAGCACATGAGTGTGGCGATGTCGTCTCTACAGCGCGACAAGTGGACGCTCGTAGAAGCTCCCATCGCCGTCTCGCAGGACGACGCCAAGATTCTCCAGGCTGCGGCAGTCAAAACGCGCGGCAAGCTGGTTGCGTACACGCCTGGACTCTTCTCGCCTGACTTCCGCCTCGCACAGAGCCTCGTGGAGGACGCCCGCCTCGGAGACGTCTTCGAGGTGCGCGTGCGCCATCAGGACTATGTGCGCCGCGACGACTGGCAGAGCGTGAAGCGCTGTCTTGGCGGCTGCGTGTGGCACTCCGGCACGGACGCAGTCCTTCAGGCTCTCGCCCTGATGCGCACGCGCCCCGCGCAACTATGGAGCGAGCTCAAGCGCCTGGTGTCGCTGGGCGACGCAGAGGACTTCGCCCACATCGTGCTCAAAGCCCGCACCGACATCTCGGCCGGCGTGGAGATATGCGGCGGCCAGCTTGCGCCATTCGAACCATCCTTCGTGATCCGCGGCACGCGTGGCTCGTTCTCCGTTATGCCAGGCGCCTCCGAAGGCGTAATGCGCGTTGTAGACCCCGCATTCCGCTTCCCGCGCCGCCGCTCGAGCGTGCGTACGCCACCGCTCGACGACATGCACGAGAACTTCCCGATTGTGGACATCCCATGCGCACTGCCGCCCGATGCCGACAAAGGCCCCACAGCGTTCTGGCGCGCGCTCTACGCGACCATCCGCACGGCGGCCCCATTCCCGGTGGCGCTTGACGACGTGCTGGAGACAGTTCGCTACCTGCAGATAGTCAAGAAGGCCTCTCCGTTCGCAACTTGATGCGCAACAGGGCGAGAAAACATGCTTGATTTTTTCGCGGGAAAGGAGTATTCTACTCTTTGCAAAGAAAGCACGTAAAGCAACAAGACGGACAAGCAGAAAATGGCAGACGAAATCTCATTTGTTTCCTTCGTGTGCAGCGCCTGCGCTCAGGAGCTCGAGGCGCCCAGCGACACTGTCGGCCAAACGGTCGAATGCCCGGCGTGCGGCGCGCACATACTCGTGGCGCCGCCAGCGCCCGCACCCGCGCAGCAGCAGTCCACGCAGGCGCAGCTTGACGCCATGAAGTCACGAACAATCCGCATAGAGCTGGGGGATCTATAGACCTCTCGGAGCCATGCCGTCCGCCGTCTTGATCGTCGCCTCCACGCGCGTCCATGCGGATGTCCAGGAGATTCTGCGCATCCAGGACACCGCATCCGCCCTCATCGAGCAGGGCCGGGCGGTGGATCTGCTCGTGCCGAGCACCAGCGCACTTCTCTCTGCGGCTCTCGACCCTGCCGTACGCGTATTCACCGTTCCCGAGTTTCCCCTATGCGGCAACCCTCCTCCACGCGCCTCCATCCGCCGCCTGATAACCGCCACTCTCATGTTCCTGCGCGGCGTTGCGCTGGCATCGCGGCGCGACTATGACGCGCTGCACGGCATGAACGACGGCGCAATCGTGGCGCGGGCGATCACAGGTGCGTCGTTGCGACGCCTTCCGTACGTGGCGGAATTCCACCTGCCATTCGCCGCGCCAGGCCTGCGCCGCGGCATACGCACCACAATCGCGCGCGCCATGGAGCGCAACGCATTCCGCCGCGCTGCGGCCGTGGTGCTGCCTGACGAGGCAACGCTCGCATGCTTCCCCGCGCGCCTGTCGAGGGCTCGGGTGTCGCTCATTCCTGACCCCCACGCCGAAATCACCCCCAGCGCATTCACATTTGGCGAATTCAACACGGCGCTCGTCCACCTATACGACTACATCCTCCGCTCACAACAAGAGAACTAGCAATGTCAAAGACCCATCGCAGCAACCAGCAGAAGTCGAAGAAGAGGAAATCCAAGGCGCCGCGCTCCCTGGCGCGCCGCATCGTCCTCGCCTCAGTGGCAACCATCGTCGCGGCATTCGTGGCGCTGTGCGTGTTCGGCGTCGCGTACGTTCGCCACTCGCCCGAATGGCTAGCCGAGCACCGTTCGTTCTTGACAATGCCGCTTGAGTACCTCGGAGACCGCACGGCGTTCATCACGGACGGTCTTGGCTGGACAGGACACGACTGCGTGTACGAGTTCGACGAGCCCGCTCCCAGCGGACAGGTTCTATTCGCCGGCGCCCCAGTGCGCACCGGCGCTCCCGCCCCCTCCGACCTCGTCACCCTCGACCGCGGCGACTTTCTCATCGGCTGGTCCCCCTCCCTCCGCCGCCCAGTCTGGGCCGCATACCACGTCCCCAAGGAGGCACGCTTCGAATACGGCAAGCGCCCCGCTTTCCAGAAGGACCGCTCCGTTGCCACCTCGCCAATTCCCGGCGACTACCGCAACACCCCATACGACCGCGGCCACATGGTGCCCAACCGCGCCATAGTCACGCGCTTCGGGCCCGATGTGCAGAAGAAGACGTTCCTCATGACGAACGTAGCCCCGCAGCGACCTTCGCTCAACCGCGGCCCGTGGCGCGAGATGGAGCAGCGCATCTCGGATCTCTGGACCCAGAAGTACGGCGAGATGTGGGTGATTGTGGGCTCGCTCGCCAGCACTTCGCAGTCTTCGCGCGAAAGCCTGCCCGGCACATCGGTGAACGTGCCAGAGAAATTCTACATGATCGTTGCAGGCCAGGGCCCCGACGGCGTGCGCGCCCTCGCCGTGCTGCTCGACCAGAGCGCAGGCCGCTGGGACTTCCCAGTGCACAACATCGTCACCGTCAGCGAGCTTGAGAAGCTCTCCGGCCTCGAGTTCTTCCCCGACATGCCGAAGTTCCTGAAGACGCCTCTCAAGCTCGATCGCCCCACGCGCCTCTGGCCCGTGAGGCTTCAGGACATTTTCAAGCTGATAATGATCCGCTTCGTATAACGGCCGATCTCCGTCACCGCACCAAGATCGCGAAGTACTTTGTGCCCACGCGCACGCCGTCGGCCACCTTCTCCAGGTTGAAGCGGTTTCGGTCGGCAGCTTCGGAGACGAGCTTGAAGCTGCAGTCCGGCGCATGGCCAGCCGTCCACTTGAAGAGATACTCGCCCTTTCCAAGCTGGCGCGCGCCCGTCTTGAGCTTAATGACGCCGGTGGCCGAGAAGGCATTGTCGACGGGCTGATAGACGCTGTCCTCGTCGGTGAGGTCGAGACCCGTGCCGCTAGAGGCGGCAACAGAGTCGAGGGCTTCGGCCTGCGCGTTGACCTTGAGGTATCCCTCCTGCAGCGTGAGCGAATTGACGTTGTCGCCGAGCTTAGAGCCCTCAAGTAGTTCGAGCGTGCCCGCGCCCTTCTTGACCGGCGGCTGCCCCAGCGGCACGGCGATCCTCAGCAGCGCGCCGTCCTCCACCTGCAGAACGCCCGGCACATTGTAGTTCGGGTCGTTCTGGAACGTCAGCTTCGCGGAGCTTCCGCTCGCACGATGCACCGTGGTGGTGCCGGAGAGGACGGGGAGCGCGCTGTGGATCACCAGACCGTCGTTGTTGAACGTTGCGCCTGTTCCCGAGAACACGATCTCGCTCTCTCCGTGCATTCCCGCGATGCGCGTGTGGAGATGGGATTTCATCTCGCTCGTCGCCTCCACGACGCCGTTCGACACGACTAGCCACGGCGACTCGACCTGCTGCGTCACGTTCACGCCGCGGAACATTATCCTTCCGCCGTCGTAAACGTACACGTAAGCATTGTCCGGCAGACGATTGAACACCTGGCTGCCGTAGAGGGAGAGGATCGAGTTCTCTCCGTGCACGCGCACCGGCCTCTCCGCCGTGGCGGTGAAGCCGTTGAACTGCGCGTTGACGTGCAGAAAGGCGCCATCCTTGATCTCGACCTCGCCCTTGAAGTTCGGGGAGTTCTGCGTGATGTCCATGTGCATGTTGCCGCCCTGCGTGGGGCTGCCGAACTTCGACGTGGAGTCCGAAACCATCGGCGACGCGGGATTCACAGAGGCGCCCGTCGTGTAGCCCAGGCTGAACTCCAGCGTCTTGCCGGCGCCGATTGTGATGGCGCCCGGATTGCGCGGGCTGGAGTTGGAGAAGTTGACCTTCACCATTCCGCCGTCGGCCGCAGGCACGGTGATCGCGCCGATCGTGCCGCGTATGTCGCCGATCGTCTGGTCCTGCGTTGTTGCGGCGAACGTAAGGCCGCCAACGCTGAGCACGAGCGGCACGTCGATCTCATACGCTGCGCCTGCCGTGCCGCCACCGAACGCGGGCACCGTGATCGAGCCTGCGCCCGTGAAGGCGTATGGCGTTTCGGTCGTGTCGAAGTTGAACGTACTGACCACACGGTCGCCCGAGACGTTGATCGTGGTGAGCGCGGTGGCGGTGCCGTTCGTATTGTCCTGGAACGTGACGTCATGATAGCCGTCGCCGTTGTAGCCTTCGGGATCCTGGTTCCACAGTCTATCGCCCCATTCGCCCGACTGCGTGTTCCAGTAGATGTGCTTGGGCTGCTTTGCCTTGATGAGGGATAGCCCGCTTACGGTCGCGACCTCCCACTCCTCGGGAATCGACGGGAACGAGAACTTGCTCACCATGTCCGCTGTGAAGCCGCCGTAGGCCAGGATGCGAACCGGCGTTTCGCGCGAGGCGAAGTCGATCGCCGAGAGGTCCACCGCGATCGTGCCCTCCTCCGGCAGCGTGAGCGTGGTGGTGACGGTGAGCGGCGCGCCGCCAAGCGGCTTGATGGTGGTGCCAGCAGAGATGTTCAGGCGCGGCACCTTGGAGCCGGTGAGCAGCGTTCCCTCCTGCATCAGGAACGTTGCCGTGCACTTGGCCTGATCGACAGTGTCGGCAAACTGCACCGTGCCTGGGCCCTGCTTCGCAATGTTCTGCATGAACGGTGTGCCCCACACGACCGAAGATCCTTCCGAGACCACTACCGGCACGGCGGCCTCGCCATGAATCGCGTTCGGAATGCCCTCCGCCGCCTCGAACGCGCACTCGCCGTCTATGAAGAACTTGCCGCTGTTCGAGAAGAAGTAGATGCCGTTGTTCTGGTAGGCGCCCTTCGCGCCCTGGAGGCGGAACGTGGAGTCCTTCATGTGGATGTTCTTGAACTTGATGTGCTCGGCTCCTGTCGCGCAGTCGACGCGCAACATGCCGTTAGTAAGCCAGAACTCGGGAATGTGGCTGGAGAACGGATTGACGCCGCAGACGTGTATCTCGCCGCCGTCAACCACCACCTGGCCGTTCTGCGGCAGCCGGTTGTTCACCTGCGAGCAGTGCGGGATGTACGCCTTCGCGCCCTCGCCCACGTAGAGGGAGCTGAAGCCGAGAATCGAGCCGTTGATGGTGACCTGCCCCTCAGTGACAGCGAACGCGCCGCCGAACGTACCGCCCGTAATAGTGAGCGTGCCCGCGCCAAACTTTTCCTTTGTGCCCGCGCCGGTGAGATTTAGCGCACCAGAAGAGACGTCCTGATCAACTTTGAATGCGAACGAACCTTCCTCGGAAATGATCGCACGGTCGGGCAGACCGGGATACGTGACGCGCCCAGCGCCGATCTTCTTGAACTTTGAGGTGATGTCGGCCAAAGTGAACGTGGCGCCGGCGATGTCCCATTCCTCGCCCGCATTCGCATGCAGGAGAAAGTTCCCGTTGGGGGGCGTGACAATCTGGCCCTGCAGCACGGCTGGACCGGCCACGCCGAACTCAGCGGTTGTGCCGGTGGCGTCGACCGCCGCCGTGAGCTGATGATCGCCCGCAAGCACTACCCGCGCCTCGGTTACGTCAACGCCATTCGTGATCTTCAGGAGTCCCGCGTATGCGTTGGCATCCATCGACACGATGTTGTTGCCCGTGGCTACGAACATTGCCTTCATCACCTCGCCGACGGCGGTCGGATAGCTCGCTGCGGCACCACCGCTTGTCCAGGGGAGCGAATACCATGCGCCGTTCGTGACGTCAACCAACGCCGCCGCGAAGTCCGCGTGCGTGGTGACATAGAGCGCGCCGTCCTCCACCGTGAGCACAGCGCTGGGAACCACGATACCGTTCGCGTCCTGCGTAATCGTCGTGACGTTCTCCACCGAGAAGCCGCTCGCCACTCCGATGATGCGCTGCTTGCCGCCGCTTGTGATGACGGCCTTGATAGTGCCCGCGCAGTCCGCGGCAAGAGTCGCCTGCGAGCCGCCGGCGATCTCGGCCGTGGCGCCGGCTGCGACCTTCACAACGCCAGTTCCCAGCGAACCTGAGGTTCTGGCGATCAAAGTGCCGGACTGCACGTCAACGCCGCCCGCGAATGTCGCATCCCTGTCGAGAACGAGCGTGCCCGCGCCACTCTTGGAGACGCCGCCTACGCCCTTCGGACCCCATCCGAGCGCGACCGTCTTGCCGGCGGCGACGTCAAGCAGGAACCCGCCCGCCGCGACCGTCACGTTCTCGGCGGAGTTCTTGCGGAAGTCGAAGTACTTCGCACAGTCTTCATTGACCTTGAAAGTTGTGCCGTTGAATGTGACAACGTCGATGTCGTCATCGTACATGAGAAAGCCGTTGGGGCAGATCGCCTCGCCGCCGTTGAAGTTGACCGTGGCGAGCGAGCGGGTGGTGGAGTTGGCGCCGAACACGAACTTGTCCTGCAGCTCCACGGTGCCGCCGCCGATGTTGACCGTGCCGGAGGACGTGACGCCGGTTGTGTCGTTGTCCCAGCCGGCCGCCACGCGCAGGCGGCGGGTGATCACGCGGCCGCCCGTCATCGTCATGAAGCCGCGGCCGCCCTTCTGCTGCGTGCCGATGGTGATGTCGCGGCCAATTTTGTTGCCGTCGGTCGCGTTCGTCACCACAAGCGTGCCGCCGCGGATGTCGAGGTAGTTGTCGGTATTCGAGTCGCAGGTGACCACAAAGGGCCCGGCGATCTCGGTGACGCCAGCATCCTCTGCAAGCGTCAGAGTCATACCCTTGTCGATGAACGTGCGCCAATAGGTGTTCTTGCGAAGCCCGGCGCCGTTCTTGAGCGTGAGAAGCGTTCCCGTCTGAGGACGGAACTCCGCCCAGAAGTCAAGATAAAACGTGCCATTCGCCCAAGTGATGTCGCCCGAGAGCGTGGGATTGGCAAGAAGGCTGTAATTGTTGCCGCCGAGGTCAAGCGTGCCTTCGGTCTGGGCGATATTGCCTGAAGCGTGAAGGCCGCCGGCGAAAGAGAGCGTGCCGCCGCCGGTAAAATTGATGTTGGCGGCGTTGGCAAGAGCGCCAAAGGTGACTGTGGCCCCATTTTCGACGTAAAGATCCTCTGGCAGCGCATATGTGGAACCTGCAGACCCAATCGTTTCGTCGAAGGAGAAGGTTGATGCAGCCAGCGTGGAGAATGCGTTGTTCGCGTTTCTCCAGCCACCATGATTCCACTTGTCGTCTAGATAGTTGTAGATCGCCACGCGCTCCTCTTCGGTGAGAACGCGCGTGAATATGATCACTTCAGAAAGCGCACGGCCTGCTGTGCGAGCCGTCCATGAGGTACGGTCCCTCGATAGCTGGTTGCTGCGCGTATTGCCCGCCGTCGCGATGGTGATGATGTTGAGCGCGTTGGCGACTGGCGCGGTCGCATCAGGGTTGGCAACTGCCGTGGTTGCGCTGTTGAGGTAGAACGTAGGCTTTCCAGGGTAGCCGACGGGGTTGTTTTCCGACGACCACTTCTCGTTCCAGATGTAACCGTTGTTGCCGCGATGTAAATCCCTGTACGTATCGTCGCCTAGAAGCGGCGCGAGGTTGCTGTCGATTGTGAACTGCCCCACCAGAAACACCGTGCGGATGGTGGATATGCGCTCGTAGTGGAGGTCCACCTCGCTGCCGGTTATACCCATCTGGTAGGCCGGCACTCCGTTCAATATCTGCAAGCCGCCATATCTCACAACACCTGAACAGTCGCCGCTTGTCTGGTTTCTGGTCATGTACGCGACGGCGTCGCCGTATGTCGCCTTGCCTGCGCCCTTGTTGATCCATTTCGTCACGCCGAGTTCGTTGAACTCGAAGTTCGCGGGCGACGCCGCGTCAAGCCACATTGCGGACTCGCCCAAAAGCGAATCGACATTGACATCGGCGGAAGCCGCAAGACCAACCACCGCAAACAACAGACCAACCATGATTTTCTTCATGACAGATTCTCCTTTTATGGAAACCACTCTTCAGAACAATCAAACTGCAAATAGTTTACCATAATCCCGGACTCTGACGCAAGTTGGATTTTGCCTTGTCTCCTCACATGAGTTTTGATATTCTAATTTCAGCCGCCGCGAATCCCTCGGGCGACGCAAGGAGACAAAATGAAGAGAACACTCACAATGCTCGCAGCAGCGGCCGCGTTCGCGGCAGCAACGGCAATCGCAGATTCCGCAGCCGTCAAGCCGCGCGCGCACGAGAACATCGAATGGTCGCGCTCGTACGCCTACCATCTCACGGATGGCAACAAGTCCCTTCCCCGAGTGCTGCTAGTGGGCGACTCGATCGTCGCCGGCTACGAGGGAGAGGTGCGCAAGATCCTCGAAGGCAAGATGAATGTCAGCTACTGGGCGTCGTCGTACTGCGTCACAAGCCCCAGCTACATGAAGCTTCTGGAAGTGCAGCTCGACGAGGCGCCATACGCCGTCATCCACTTCAACAACGGACTCCACTCGCTAGGTACTCCTACCGGGGAATGGGCCAAGGCGTTCGAGGCCGCGCTCAGGCTCGTCCGCCGCAAGCAGCCAAACGCGAGAATCGTTTGGGCCACGTCGACGCCGCTCAAGGACGCCTCACTCACCGCCAAGGCCCGCGAGCTCAACGCCGCCGGAGCGAAGGTGGTCGCCCAGCTTGGCTGCATCGAGACGGACGACCTCTTCGCCCTTCTCGATCCGCTCGACCGCCAGGCCAACTGGAGCGACGTCTATCACCACCGCCCGCACGTGCGCCGCATGGCCGCCGAACAGGTGGCCCGCATCTCTTCAGGTGCAAAACAGTCCCGCTGAGACCGGTACACGAAGTCGGCAGGCGTCACGGACTTTCATCAGGCGAGAATGCCGAACTCTCCCAGCGGCTCCAGAGGAAGCCCCATTATGTTCTCGTAGGAGCCGGTGTACGACTCGACGATCAGATCGCCGCTTTCGTCGATGTCATAGGCGCCTGCGCGGTCTGTGGGCTTCACCGTCTCCACATAGCGGTTGATTGTCTCCGGCGAAAGCGCGTGGAACGTGACGTCAGACCGTACGCACGCTGTGCGCACGTTCCCCGATGCGTCGCGGTACGCAACTCCAGTGAAGACGGAATGCGTCTGCCCAGACAGAATGCGCAGGAACTCGCGCGCCTCGTCAAGATCGCGCGGCTTGCCGAATATGCGCCCGTCGAACCACACGATAGTGTCCGCCGCGAGCGCAGGGGATTTGGGGCATGCGGCGAGCTTGCGCAATGCGTTCTCCTCCACTGTGCGCTCCGGATCGTGCGGAAGCGACACTTCGGGCGCATCGGTAGGCACAACTTCGAAGTCAACCCCGTTCTCGGCGAGGATCTTGGCCCTTCGCGGCGACTGCGAGGCAAGCGTCAACGGCATCGTCTATCTCCTTGGGAATGAAAATCGGCAGAGCATGCTCTGTGCCGGGCACGAGTGTAACGTAGGCGCACGGAAACACAGTCTTGAGATACGCGGCGTTCTCGTGGCGCACTATGCCGTCATGTTCGCTCTGGAAGATGTGCACAGGGAAAGACGCACCAGCGGGGAACGCCTTCGCGAGGTCAGGCCTAAGGTCGGTGGCGAGCAGATAGTCCAGCCCGCGGCGCAGATTTTCGGGGGCGTCCATCATGTACGGATTCGGCAGACCCGGCGGCACGCCGAAGAACCCCTCGCCGTGCGTGATCTCGAGCCCGCGCAGAAGCGCATCCAGGCGACGCTCGTTCATGCCGCGCCATCCCTCCTCGCGCACCTCCATCATGCGCGGCGTCGCGGCCACGAGGACGAGTCCGGCAACTCGGGCGGGATATGCGCACGCAAGGCGCAGGGCAAACGAGCCCCCCATCGACCATCCAACGAGCACGACCGGACGCTCGGCCGTCTCGGCCAGAAAGGCCTCCGGCTCGCCGTCAAGCTGCTGCACGTACGAGAACAGCCTGTCGCGGCGGAAACGGCAGAGACTCCACGCTTCGGGCGCTGCGGCCCAGCCGTTCAGCACGAGCACGAGAGGATCGGAAGACGAATCTGCACGCGCCTTCGCAAGCGCGCGCAGCCTCGCCTGTATTTCGGCGATCTCGCGGCCGCGGCCGCGTTCGTAGTCACCGTCTGCCACGGTACTAGAGCATCTCCCGGGCCTTGGCGTACACGTTGTCCACGGTGAAGCCGAACTGGTCGGCGAGCTCCTTGTACGGACCGGACGCGCCGAACGTGTCGAGCGTTACGTAGCGGGTGGTGGCGGAGTTAATGGAGAACTTCTCCCAGCCGAACGAGACGCCCGCCTCCACGATCACGCGCTTCGCGCACGTACCGGGAATCACGCTCTCGCGGTAGCCAAGCGGCTGGCGGTCGAAGAGCGCGCGGCACGGCATGGAGACGACGCGTGCGTTGCGGCCCGTCTCGGCGAGGCGCTTCGCGGCCTCGATGCATATCGCCACCTCGCTGCCAGAGGCGATGAACATCACGTCGGGCATCGGGCTGGACTCCCAGATCACGTAGGCGCCCTTCGCCACCTTCTCGGGCGTGACGCCCTCAAGCACGGGGAGGTTCTGGCGGCTCGTGAGGATGCAGCTGGGCGCGTCCTTGCACTGCAGCATCGCGAGGAGGCTCGCGGCGGTCTCGTTGGCGTCTGCAGGGCGGAACGCGAAGAAGTTCGGAATCGTGCGCAGCATGGCGATCTGCTCAAC
>Ga0256407_10003179_pt1 | contig 29787 bp, 27 predicted proteins | sample RumenRJG_04DNA_FD_193489 | JGI IMG/M metagenome (GOLD analysis project Ga0256407, IMG submission 193489) | Bovine rumen microbial communities from Lethbridge, Alberta, Canada - RJG_04 | ecosystem: Host-associated > Mammals > Digestive system > Stomach > Rumen | place: Canada: Alberta...
ATGAAGTTTCACCAATTAAAAAGTTACAATTATGAAAAAGAATGATCCCATGCCCAAGCAGCAGAACAAGAAAGAAGCAAAGCGCGTCCACAACCTGATTATCGTCGATGAGAGCGGTTCGATGTACATCATCCGCAAGCAGGCTTTTGTCGGCATGAATGAGACACTTCAGACCGTTCGCCAGATGCAGAAGAAGTACCCCGACCAGGAGCAGCGCGTTACCCTCCTTACCTTCGACAGTGGTCACACTACTTGGCACTACGACAATGCCCCAGCCTCGCGCACCAAGGATCTCGACTGGAAAGCATACAACCCCGGTGGGGGCACACCTCTCTACGATGCTATCGGCAAGGGTATCGCCAAGGTTAACGCTCAGGTAGAGGATGGCGACCATGTACTTGTCACCATCATCACCGACGGCGAGGAGAACAGCTCTGAGGAATGGACGCTGAAGATGGTTCGCACGATGATTGAGAAGCTGAAGAAGCAGAACTGGACCTTTACGCTCATCGGCACCGACAACCTTGATGTCGAGACGATGGCCCAGTCCTTCGCTATCGAGGAACACATGGAATTCCAACAGGACGAGGAAGGCACCAAGGCCATGTTTGCCCGCGAGCGCCGCAGCCGCGAACGCTACAACTGCTGCGTCGCCGAAGCCGCCCCGATGCCTAAAGGCAAATTCTTCGATGAAGATTAATTAATTCTTTAATTTCGGCTCACCTATTCGACAAAGGATAGTGTGAGCCAATTGTATTATATGGCAATCCTGTTGGAATAGAAGTTTTCAATGTTTCGTTTTTATCACGCTTTGGCAGCAACATGTGACTCTTTCTGATGATTAGTCTCCGGGGAATTTGAATAGAACCCTATACGATGTCCTTGATTCTCTTTAAAATCGTCGATTTTTTCTTTCACTAAACTTAGCATCAAATCTGTGGTTTCAGTAAGTTCTTTAAAGTGTTGGCTAAAAAGTTCGAACATCATGGACTTACTTGTGAAATAGAAGGATGTCACTGATTTTACCGAATCGTTAAAGGATAATGCAATGCAATGGTTTTCAAGATCAGTATTTACTTTATCAGCAATAAATGTCTTTTCATCTATATCCAACTTTTCATAGTCTTCGTCCTCACATTGAAATTCAATTTTGCATTCTGCGTATTCTTTATGTAAATCTATAGAAGCCACGAAGTTGTAGTCATCATACTTAAAGATGCATAAGCCATCTTCGATTTTACATTCCACACCCTCATTGTTAAGATAACTGGACAGTTCTGTGCGCATTTTACAAACATTACCCATGAAGGTAAAATGGTTCCAAAATCCACTTCCTTTATGTAGACTGCTAATTCTCATAATAGTTAGATTAGATGGTAATAAATAATAGTGTTCATACTAAAGCATTACGCAGTTGGTTATATGCATATGAATCTTTCCATCGGTCAATCTCATATGCACGATTAACCATTTGGGGATGAGAGTAGAATGCCACCCTGCAATTCTGCTGAATCTTATTCCAAAGAGAGCCATTCTCTAAAGAATGATATTCTTTAGCCTGGCGGACAAATTGATAATAATCAGTTCCAGTGTCCTGCAGGCCGCTAACCATTTTGAGAGTCATGCGTTGAAATACTTTTTCTCCCATTGTTGCTGCAGCACATCTGTCAGCAGAGAATTCGCTTCGACGAGACCAATATTTGAGAGCCAGATAAATGGGACCAGTAAGCGTATATGGAATAACACCAAAATCATCACCAATGTCTTGAATTAGCCCAACCACACTCTTGTACAATACATGTTTGCACAAGATATGTCCGCATTCATGTGCCATAAGACACATTAGTTCTTCGTCATCTAACCTCTCAACACATGAGCTGGAGATACAGACAAACACATTGGTCTCTCCAAATGTAAACGCATTCATAACTGGGTCGTTATATACATAAACTTCAGGCATTGCTAAACCTATTCTCGCGGTTGTCAGCTTCATGAGGTTATATACTCTAGGTAGGCAATGAGAACTGGCTTTTATCATCATGGCGAGATTCTCGCCCTTAAACATTCGCTCATAGCCAACTTTCAGTAGTGAACGGCATACGCTATCAATGAACGGAATCTTTTGTAGCATCTGGAGTGCCTTCTTATCCTCTGGATGCATAATATCTAATGCTGTCATCATGCTACATGAGAATTTGAGTTAATACTTGCCTGATATTTTACTCGCATATAGGCAATCTGGACAACAGCAGGTACTGTAACGCGATAAGCAGGTCCCATCAAATCCCAAATAGTCCAACCTGTCAGCATAATCCAGCCTATAGGGCCTAACAATACGCCAAGACCTTTTGAAAGGGTACCCACTCCAATTATGACTATGCCACGAGTTAACAAAATCTCTGAAAGCATTCGCATGACGGAATGGATTACTATTATAAAAAGCCTTTTATTGATTACCTGGAGAGCCAAGAGTGCTGCAACAAGTCCTGCTCTTGAATATGCGTACCCTATAATACCACATTCATCCATTATGGATCGAACTTGCTCCTCTGTCATTTCACCTATTGCCTTAGATGAAACCATGATGAGCAGCTTCTGTTCCATATCTTCCGCCGTGTCATGCTTGGCTATATCTTTTACTCCCATCTTCTTACAGACATCATAAACGATACTTTCATATCTCGGACCTTGTCCATCACGAAAGAAGTTTAAAATAGTGTTGCCTCCATAGCTTTGCAGTTCAGAAGCGAGATCCTTCCACATCCCCTTCATGTTGCCAGGATAACATGAATTATAGCTATCGGTATTTGCTAATGACTCACAGAAACGGATTTCTCCATTATTGTTGTACATAAGAATGTCACAAAGTGTGCGAAGATCATTGTTCTCACAGTTTGCTAGAAATTGAAGGTCGAAATCTGGTCTCATAATAAAAAGGATTTAGATAATTGATAATAAGAATAATAGTAGTAAATCAAGAGAAAAGGCCAAAGATTTTTTTTGAGCCAATAGATGCTCCCATGCCGATGCCCAATCCTCCCACGATACCACCAATAACAGTACCTATTCCCGGACAAATCATAGAACCTGCAGCAGCTCCAGCACTAGCACCAATCCATCCTCCTCCAACACTAGCGGCATTTGAAACAGTATTTTCAGCAAATTCCTTTCCAGAAATCTTACCGCGGCAGAGTTTAATAGTATCAGGAATAGTTGTTCCAACAAAAACCACACTACTAACCACAGCATTGGTGCGCAAGGCTTTGGTTAAAACGTTTGTTGCAGCTTCAACAGTAACTTGCCTGCCAACAATAGCGGATGCTGTTTTTGTAATCATTTGCTTGCCAACTTCCGTTTTCACAGCAGCACCAACAAGCGGTCTAACGGCTTTAGTAGCCTTAGCTGCGAAGTCCCTACCGACTTGCGTCCTGAGGAGTTGCTGAGCGGCGACTCCGGTAATCATCGTTGTGCAACCAGATTCCAGAGATTGTTTCGATGCTGTTTTCAAAGCTTCTATATGGGACATGCCTTTTGACTTCGCAGAAAAATAAGTAACTGTGAATGAAAGTCCGCATGCAAATGCACAAGCAACTGTCTGTGTCTGAATATCGAACTTAATGGAGTCGATATTTCCTGCCTTGGCAATACGAACCGCTTCTTTGTAGGTGTAATGTCCCTTCAAAACCATTTGCTCTGCCATTTTCGGGTCAGTAATGCCTGGTACCTCTCCGTTTGCAATACGGCTACGCATTAGTCTAATTGCTTCGTCATATTGGTCTCGGGGGACTTCCAACTTCATGGAACCATATCTGTATGAACCATTCTCAAATGCAGATGCGACAGACTTTGATGCGTTTGCATGATACTTCGTTTGTATCATAACACCGTTTGAAATACGGTCTGGGCCATTTAAAGAATTGTCATAACCGACTTTTTCCACAGTTTTACCATGCATTCTGTCCCAAAAGGCATTAGCATCTTCTGCAGCAAAACCATGACCATGTTTGTTATGGTATTTAGTCCATTGCTGATTATTTGTACACTCGGTACTTGCCGTTGAAGCTATACCATTAATAGTCTCTCGGAAATCGTTCTTCATTATAACCATGAATTAGATTTCTCCACCGTCTTTCCTGCCCGTGGGTGGCTTGTGGCATCAACCGACTCTGGCGCCTACTGGTCTGATTGACGTTGCAAAGATACAACATATAATAAAGATAACTATGCAGCATTACTTCATACTACATAGTTATCCAAATTGAGCTTAGACTATTTGTCATTTTTTGAGTTTACCTATTTTGGCGATGTCTGCCAAACTGAATGTGGATTGGTGAATATCTTCACTCTGTTTTTCGTCTTTTGGGACTTCTGCACAATACGGGAACCATCCAACAGTCTTGGATTGTGGATTCATGCTAGGCTTAACCCCTGTGATAAGTAGTTCACTATAATCTTTCCATCTCTTAGGTATCTCTACTTTTAAATCGCAGTAGGTGCGGCCACTTTCTTTGTAAGTCTGAACAACAATTCCACTCCTTGTTTCATGGGTCTGAGGCTTTTGTATCTGTGGTTGCCTTGTTGCTAATTGAGCGTCTTTCGAATTCATGAGATCCAGCGCATCAGCAATATCCTCTTTGTCTGTTGAATTTGTATTCGCTTGCTCTATTGTTGACATTAGACGGTTGAACCAGTCTGTCACAATAAAGAAAGTGGCATAATCAGAGTCAAAATAGAGTTTTCTTACATCCTCAGGCAAGGCGGAGTGACTACGTGCATTGCTGAGTTCTATCATGTGTAGCAATGGACCACTGATTGTTTCTGATTCATCCAATTTCTTAAACTTTATAGCTTTTGCTATATTTGCATAATAGCTAGAGTCATCCTTTTTTAAGCTTGGAACAAGATCAAATTCTTCATTTACCTTTATAAGGATTTGCTCTGTAATATTTCTCATATGGTTTCCATGCGCTGAATCGTAGTCCTCATTATGAAAGAACTCCATGAGGTTATCTAAAAACTCTGTCTTGAATTTGTTTTCAATCCAACCATTTGAAAAGAAATCCAGTAGATACTCATAGCCAACATAATAGTGATTTTTTGAATTTAAATCGCTAATTATTTGATCTATCATATTATAAGGGGCTCCAGATTTATAAAAAATAGTCTTCCCTTCTTCAAGTCCCTTACTTTTTAAATATTCTAAGATAACATCAGCTGTATCTCCATCAGAAGCACGAAGTAATTGGCCGGAATATATATATAATGGAATTCTTTTTTCCCTAACTAGATCTACCAAACCCAGGAAGCCACTTTTATTAGCGTCTTTGTCGGGTGAGTCTGACTTTACACCATTAGCATCAAGAATAACGGCATGATACCTTTCTGGCTCCGATACCAAGACTCTTTCGCATACATCAACATAGTTAACTTGTTCAAAGTTAACACTCGGGTTTTGTTGGCGAATAATTTCCAAAGCCTTGATAGGCTCATCGTCCAACCATAAAACGTTATACTTAAAGTTCATAATATTGGGGTATTTATTATAAATCCGACCTTATACTCATTATCTGCATTTGTGAACATGGTAATATTCGCATTATATGCATTTAAAAATTGTTGTGCAGAATATAGACCGATTCCACTTCCTTCTCCAATGCCATTCTCAAAGACTTTTTCGATATTACCATAGAAAGGCTTACCGTTGTTTTCTATGATGATATCTACTCTTTGAGAATCTTTTTGGCTTGGACGAATAGATATGCGTATTCTTTTTTCAGGAATCTTGAAATTTTCAACATCTTTATACATTGCCATATATCTCATCCTTACAGAATACGGAAGAAGCTTAACGACAAACTTTGTCCACCACGAAAATTTCTTGTTTATAATTTTATGTGATAATTCAAGCTCATCTATTTCTTTAAAAGCATGTTCATGAAGATTTTTTATGATATTGCCAAGCACATATTTACGGAACCCTTTTTCGTTCATGCTAACTTTTAAATCAGCAAACTCTCCAAATAAATAATCAATGTAGATTGACGATTCACCGCGATATCCAGAAGCCCTTCTGTCATCATTAAAGACTTTCTTTATTTCAGTGCAGATGCTGAATGGTGTCGCAGCCCCATAATCAAAATGTTCTATATTAGCCAAATTCTCGCAAAGGTGCGTAGCCTCGTCACACGCCATTTGCAATTTACCTACTAACCATTTGTCGTTAAACTCAATTTTCCGTTGTAAAATTGATGTATAAAGTGCTGCATTTTTTCTTATTTGCGGCACCATACTTTCTTTGACTCTCTTAAGTTGGATATCAACAGGCCAGCCCAAGCACTCATATGCTCCATGCATTTGCATTGAAGCTTTATATGATTCAATAATGTCCCTTATCTCATCCTCAGTGAAAACCTCTTTGTTTATCAATAGTTCGTTGACCAGTCCTTCTATGGGAGCAACCACTACCAAACCAAAATCTTCTGAATAATTATGTTTGTGCTCCCTAACTTTACCCATTAGTTGCTGAAGATCGTTAATCTCCATTTCTAACTGGGTAATTTTGGATAGAAGTTCTTCCTTGGTTAGGTGTAAATAGTCATTCTCCATATTACACTCTTTCATTAATTAATTGAACTGTATTCGATACAACATTAACCAATTTCTCCAGTTCATGTCGTTGGTCGTCATTCCATTCTTTATATTTTTTAGGCTGAATCTTTTTTATCCATTTTAGCGTTGGCTTTAAACGAGTTTCATTATTATAGTCACTTCTATTCATAATTTGACAAAGTCGCTGTATCTTTTGGTCAAGACTTTGAATGTCATGTCGGATGCTATCTATATGTTTATCTATGTTTTCCACTTGTTTCCTGTTTTTTGAACGAACCAAGGCAATACCACTAATAGCACTGACACCAGCAATCGCAGCTCCAATGGGTCCAAATAATCCTAAAATAAAACTTCCACCTGCCACACCTGCACCTCCTGTAGCGACAGCTCCTCCTCCTAACCATGCTAATGCTGCATTTGTTGCCGCCGCTCCAGACAAAGTACTGATAGCAGTACCTGTTGAAGCTGTGCCTAAAACGGTAGCTACTGACATTGCCGCAGTAGAACCAAAGGCACCTAATGCGCCCCCAGCAGCTGCTGCACCACCAGCCCAATATGCCGCAGCTCTTCCTGACTCTATAGTAAGTTCCTCAAACTTCTGTGGGTCATTTTCATATTTTACAGCAGTTTGAAAGTCCCGGATGTTCTCAAACCATTCATTCGTGCTTTCCTCACACCATTTAGGTAAGCCGCTGATATTTTCTAATTCTTCAGCGATTGTACAAATGGTGTTAACGTAGCCTTTACGTTTCTCAAACAGTTGTTGAGCGAGTTTAACCAATCGATCCCTCTTATATGTATACTCATCACATATTTTTTTAAGTTCCTCCATCTTCTTCTCCATCTCTAAGGAACCCATAATTTTCTTAAATATATTCATAATTATAAAATTAGCAGAACATCACCGTCTTTTTTGCCCATAGGTGTTTGTGGCATCATTCGCAAGTATACAAACAATTGCAGAGACTTTGCAAAGGTATAATGTTTTTTACCAATTAGTGTGCAGAATTTCTTCATACTTTGTAAATGTCGCTCATATTCTTTATTTTTTTCCTAAACTCCTCTACCAACCACAAAGGTTCCACAACTTCAATTGCATCATTATAAGAGAATAGAAGCATTTTTAATTCTGTGTTAACTTTTAGCTTTAACTGTATAAAAGTGTGGCTCTCCGTTCCGAGTTCCTTAAGCTCAGTCTGAGTCCAATGCAATGGCTTAGTCCTGATGTAATCAATACTTTTGTTACTAACCTTTAAAACGACTTTTTCCACTGCGGTGTTTTTGTAGTTTGATACTCCCACAATGTCGTCAAAATACTCGTCAAAATCTATATCCGTATCGATATATGGTTTGCTTAAATGTTCGAGTTTTGTTATCCTGTCCAAGGGGAAATTCAGAATATCTTCCTTGTCTTCAGAATAGGCAAATACATACCATCTTCTATTATACTGGCGGAGATGATAGGGGTGGATATTGCTTGTAAACTCATTTCTGGAGAATGGTTTGTACCGCATCTTAAGAGGGTACTTATGAGTGATGGCTTCTAATATGTCTTCTACATATTCAAGTCCCATCGCTTCACTATTATTATCAAAAGACATGAAACTGAGACCGTTTTCTGAAACGCCTTTTTCTAAACCCATTAAATAAAACCTAAGCATATCATAACGTGGATCCCCTTTAAATAATTTCAGGTTTTCAAGTGAATGGCGAATAATCTCCATATCCTTAGAGGTTTGTTTCATAATAGAAAAATTAGTGTCTTTGTATCGCCACAAACGTTCTCTACCTCTATATAATGTGGTTTCATAAACAGCACCGTATTTATCTTCCAATTCCTTAAGATTGTCGCGAAGCAATCGTTCACTAATATCGTCAATCTGCGGGTCTGTCCTGATCTCGTTAAGAGTACGACCTTCAGGATTGCGAAGCAACTGATCAAGGCGCATAAGTCGAGCAAATTTATCTTGCCCTTCATGCATTGATGACTTTTTATATTTTCCCATATTATATTCTTTCAATCAACATCCGTTACTCTTCTTTCCAATACTTTTCTATTCTAAATCTTCCATTCTACTTTCCAAATCACTTATTCTATCTTCCAAATCATCATAATCATCGTTGTCATGATATGAAGAATTATTCCTTATCGACACTATAGGAATCGACAAGGAACTAGTCGCTATATTACCTCTTGAATCTATCGCTGATAATGGAATAGAATTATCACCTATATGTAACTTCTTCATATGAAGTCGTATACATTCACCATTCTTTATAGAATGAGCATCTAATTTATGGGAGCCTATAGTAATAGACTTGACATCCCCATTAACAGATATATAGAAAGGAATATTGTAGCCAAAATAATCATTTCCCTCAAAGTTTCCATAAGAAACGGAAACTGATGATGTTAATCCCGAAACATCTGGAATATTAATTTGCATATTCTGACTTTTTAAAGTTACATATCTGGGCCAAGAGGGGCTTGAAGTATTACTATAATTACTATAATTGCTGTACCCCAGCAAACCTCTATACCTTGTTGGAGCATGTCCAATTGCATTTATGTGTGGAGCAATGTCGTCTATAACGACAATGCCAACAGGAAGAGCTACATATTTCCAATTTTTATCTATCCCAATCAAAAATATAACATTTGGTCCAGAACCACCACTATTGCTGCATGAAAAAACTTCATTAACAGATTTATGTGCATCAACAAGCCCCTTCGTTATTTTTGATTCCACAAAAGATTTAATGGGTGTCCCAGATTGACTTGGATAGGCATAAAGATAGAAATATTCCCCTTCTAATTGAGCATTAAACTTAAAGTTCATGCCAGATAAACTTGTAACAATAGGAGTCGCCTCATTTTTTGCACTATATTCGTTTTTCCCGGAATAATTGAATTGACGTAATATTGAATTTGTTCTTTCAATAATTGCACTATCAGGCGTTAAATCATTTTTAAATATCCATTGTCTGATCTTTCCATGATAATCCCTTTTGTAATTAACATCATATAGCCCACGACACTGGCCAGACACCACTTGCGCCACATTAATTGGCTTAATGTCAAAGGGTCTATACTTGTAAATGAAGGTGGTGTCATTTGTGCGAGTTGTGTGAACATTTATTTCAAATTGATAATTTTGAGTGGCTAATTGATATGCCACTTCAATTTGATTTAGTGATTTTAAAGCCTCCCTTACAGATATATTTGTGGTATCTTTAATGGGCAACACTTTCTTATAAACATTCCCAATTGAAATGTATGCGGAATCATGAGCAGCTGTATCTGTTTGAATAATAAGAATCTTTGTATCTTCTGAATCATATTCCACCAGAGGTTTTGTTGGAATATGTTTACAGGAGACATTAAGCAATAGAATTAGCGTCAAAGTCCATACAATATAGAAAATCTTGCGCACCCGTTTCATATTTATATAATTAAATGGTTTAACATCTTCTTCTGCTATCGATATCAGCATGTCCTAATGGCATTGTTGTGCGGAGAGTCTGTACAGAATCGTTTCTTTTATCCCATTTCGTCTGGGCTGTCGTAAAACTCCATCGCTGCGAGGGCTTCGTTATCATTACTGAATTCCGAATCCTCCTCGAAGATTTCTTCTACTTCGTCAGCGACTTCCCTGTTCTCCAGTTGCTCTATCTCCACCTTCTGCTTCTCAGGTGTAAATGAGCCTACCTTACCTGCTTTAATTCTATGTCTCATAATCCCTATATTGTTTCTATCTATATCGTTTGTATGTATTAATCGTTTGTTTCCATGAGTAGAGATCGTCATGATTGATAGAGCGATAGCTCAATATCCCTGCATCTTCAATCTCTATGTTTTTGCCTCGAAGACTGCTTCGTTTATTAATCTCAGCACTTTGCAAAAAGTCGTAGATTTCTCTTATTGATTTATTGAAGTTTTCTTCTTTCACGAGAAACAGAAGTGTGGCTCTGTCTGGGTTTACGTTCTCATGAACTATCAGGATCTTGCCAGAACTACACTTAATAGAAAAAAGGAAGGCATATTCCGTCATATCACTGTTTGAATGGGCCAGTCTTTCTACACAAGGTATAACTTTATAATCCTCACTTTGCATCTTCACGAGGAAATTGATATAATCAGATTTATACTTTTCAAACTCCTCTGGTGTCATCTGTGCTGCTTTCGACAACGCCTGTTTGAAAGTCATTTGGTCCGGAGACTCTCTTGGGGGTTGTTTCGTGGCATTTGTCGTTATTGCTCTCTGCTTTGACAATACCGCAAATTTCTGAATCGCCGCTTCAAGCGTTATCTTATCATAAATAGTAAGATCCAAGGCTTCAACATAGCAGCGTACAGGGTTAAGTCTGTCATTTAAGTATTCTCTTAAATAGTTGAAGGATTCTCCAACACCGCGATACGGAAAAGCCTTTGGCTTAAATTTTACTTTGCCGCCATCAGGGGGGAAAACGACAAAATAGCCGCTTTTGAATTTCACGCAATTCCAGTCAAGAATCCATTCTGTTCGTTTCATGACATTGAACGAACTATCTTCGTATTTCGACTTTTCGCGGATATAACCAAAGTTTATAACGAAAGCTTCGAATTCTTTGTCATCAGGCTCGCTCACATAAGTCTCTTTAGTTATCGCAGCCTTGTCCTCTTGTGCACATACTATTTCCTTCTTATCGTTATATAGTACAATCTCATATAAACCCTTACTATCCCCACATCCAAATTCCTTAGAGTAATAATCATTGAAACTATCTTCCCAATAGAAATAAAACGTACCATCTTTATGCTCCAGCATAGGCCAAACGTCATCATTCACAGGAACCTTAAGTGCTCTATTCTCCAATGATAATCGCTTAATTATTCTTTTGTCCTCACCTAAATTATTCAGATATTTGGGTTTTGTACTTGCGACAGTTTTAAAAGCAACAGCCTCTTGGATTCCGTAATAGGCGTTTGTCGCTTTCTTTCCTATTACGATATATCCTACATACACATTTTCCAGCATCTCGTTTTCAGAAAGATTCCCCATCTGCAAGGCATTATGATAATTGCTATACAATGCATCGTCTGCCCAAAAAACTTTTTGTGCATATTTTGTTGAAGGTAGAGCAAACACTAACACCCTCTCACCATCTTTATAATCTTCAAGAGTATTCCATTTCAACACCTTAGTCAGACGTCTTACGACCATGCTTGCCAAGGGTTGAGGAAGCCTAACTTCTTTATATTCAGACTCAGTAGAAATATTTTTAGGAACGTAATCATCTTTTATTTTGACATCGATAACTTGTGGTTTCCTGTCATATTTCTTCTGGAGAATATGTTCCAGACCAAAATAACCTTTCATCTTGTTATGATAATAGGACATCATTTCTTCATTGTGACCTATTAAGTCCTGTACATACCAATCATCGCTTCTGTTATACTTAAGCGTAGGCCATGTAAAACACCACAACGCTTCATCAATGTCGTGAATCCTATTTATTTCTTTCAAGGTTCTAACGTCTTTCCTTTGCGCAGTTACGGGGTTGTCACTTCTTGCAAAAGTTTGGTTAGGTCTTAATGACCTCCTATTCTTTCTTTGTTCGGCCCATTTGAGCTTGGTCTCGATACTAATTTCAACGGGCGTCGAACTCTTTCTCTTTTTCTTCTTTTTTGCCTTCCCTCCTTTGCTTTCCTGATTGTTGTTTGAAATCTTATCAAACAAAGTATCTGCTTTAGCTTTTACTTTCTTATCTACGCTGAAATATTTAACCAACACATTGTATTGTTCATCCGTTATCTTGGTATTTGGATTGGCATCGTCTTTTATCTCACCTATATGATGATTTTTTAGAAATTCCACTATCGTATGAATTCCTATATTCAATTGATTTGTTACTTTGTTTAATCTAATTCCCATATCATCATACGTATTTACAAATCCACAAACATTTCAATATCTTCTGCTGCCATCGGCATCTGCATGTTCTCTTCTTCCAACTTCGGATATGGAATACTCTTTGCCCCGTGGTCTTGCAGCCAAATGTGGTTTAAAGTAAAAGCGATGGAGTCCAATGTCTCTTCACGCTTTTGTGGTTTCAGCTCACACTCCCAAATGGTGATACAGTGCCATCCCATTTTAGCCAGTGTACGCTGTTCCTCTCTGTCTCGCTCCTTATTTCTCAGAATCTTCGCCACCCAGAAGTCGCGGTTAGTCTTGGGAATCTTGCAGCACTCAGAGTTTTCAGGCTTCTGTATATCTACCAAATGACCATGCCAAAAGCAGCCGTTCACAAAGATGCAGGTACGATACTTCCTAAGTACGAGGTCCGGATGCCCAGGCAACCGCTTATAGTTCAACCTGTACCTAAATCCCCGTTTCCACAGCCCACGGCGCACAATCAGTTCTGGCTTCGTGTCTTTACCACGAATTGCCGCCATGTTCTGATGTCGTTGTTGTGCGGTGAGTCTGTCCATAACCGTTCCTATTATTCCATTGCGTCAGGGCTGTCGTAAAACTCCATCGCTGCGAGAGCTTCGTCATCATTACTGAATTCCGAATCCTCCTCGAAGATTTCTTCTACCTCATCAGAAACTTCCTTGTTCTCCAGTTGCTCTATTTCCACCTTCTGTTTCTCAGGTGTAAACGAGCCAACTTTACCAGCTTTTATTCTATGTCTCATATTTCTTCACTTTAGAGTTTCTATAAGTTCGTCTATTGAGCAGCATACGCCGCTGAATAGTTTGTACATTAGTTCCGGTTCCTGCCGTTCAGGTATATAGGCGATGGTAGTTCGACCTTTGCCAGCGAACCAACCGGCCTCTGTATGAGCACTTCTACCGCAAGGCAGTACCAATACACACGTATCGCAAGCCTCCATAGCCTCTATGTCATTGTGGAACTGACGCACTGCTTTCTTGTGCTGCAGCATATCGCGGTACTGCTGTGGCGACCATTCCATATAGTCATCGCTCACGCTGTTCCACTTGAATCCAGGGTCGCCAGATGGCGGGTTGCGGAAGTCGTACACCTCGTGTCCTGCCTCCCTCAACTTGGCCACCACCTCGGGGTAATACCCGTTTCGCCAGCTACTTGCGACGTATATTTTGCGCTTCATACTATATTATGGTTTAAAACCTCTTGCTTTCATATTTTCAAGTCCGTAGTAGAAACTCCATTTCATCTTATAAGTCATCTCGATTTCTCCACATACGACTTTATCAAGATTATCATAAACATAGTCTCTTAAAACGTGGTGAGTTCTATCCCAATTACGCATTTTTAAGAGGAGTTCATCTGTCATTAATAAATTTACTTCTCTATTGGTTGTTTTCTTCTTTGTTGGGACTTGGACTATTTGCTCAGTCTCTTCTTCCACAAAAGCGTCTGCTTGATAGAGAAGATCTATATTGTTTTTTGACAGGATGTCAACAATCTGTGCTCCACCTTCAAGCTCATTATTAGTAAAAGCTTCTCTCTTATTAAGCTTTCTTGCAATTTCATGACATAGGTTCTGCTGCATGACGTTGAGACATTCGGATTCTTTACCCCAAAGTGCAATTCTGCCCCAAATCTCAACTGGGACATTAGATAGCATAATTCTGCACTCTTCTGCAAGAATACGTTCTTGTTCTTCTTTTGATTTAGACACTCGCTTTGGAGGGTTGTCTTGATCAATAAGGTCACGCTTTATGTCTCTCAGATTGTAGCTCCAAGTATGTTTTTTGACATCTTCCCATAGAGACTTCTTTTTAGCCAGTTCCTCATAGCGAGCCACACCTTCATAGGAAAGGATGAAATTATTTATTTGCTTCATCAAATCATATAGGAAGTCTGACAATTCTGTCGAGACTTCTTGTCTCATCCATATTTTATAAAGGTCAATCTGTCCATCAGTAATGTGGTGGAGCAAGGCAATGGCATAAGGAACGACAGATTTTCTTATTTCACCAATTGGCTCTCCGTGTTGTTTGGTTCCATAACGTCTGTCTGCATCCTTAAAAAGAATAGCTTTTGCTATCAAGTCCTCAAAATAGATATTGTCTATCTCTGATAGTTTCGGCATATTATGCTTCAGGAAAACATCATAGTTTTTCTCATTTCCCAAGCAAACTGTATGCGGGCCGATATAGTCGTCACAATCTTCTCCGTTGACTTTGACGGTAAAATGCTTTTCCCCATAACAGTTCTCGTATTTGGCCAAATCATGTTTTGTAAACACCTGTTCTTTGGGGTATTTCATGTCAAATTGGGATTCAGCCTGCTTAGTAAACCCTTCTTTGAGTCGGAAGTTCTTATATTGTCCCTTAGCTCTCTCAAAATACCAGAATGTACTTGTCGGACGTGTCGAACTTGGTTCTGTCATTACACTTCGAGACCAGGTTTCTAGACGAATGAGCTCTTCTCGGTTTGCTGAGAAGTCGGATTCGCTTACTTTGTTCTGTGTATTAGCACATCTCGAAATATTAGCTACAATCTCATCATAGCGAACTTCATCCTTTACTATAGAGAATTTTACTTGTACTAGGATTCGAGACAAATCAAGATCTTTATTGGTGTCCTTCACATGATAAAGTGAAGCCGTGGTCTGACCACCGTTCACTATCTGCAGTCCCGTTACGGACTTGATAAATTTTCCAGTCCTGTCAAGTTCAATATCGCTGGCTGTTGCTGCTATACCATTATTATAGGCAAGGAACATTTCGGGCTCCTTCTCGATGGTTTCTTTTATTCCTTTATTGATTTTGCCTGTAAACTGCAAGAATTGGCGAACATTGTTTTCCATCAACCTAACCTTATATGTTTCATATAGGTCAGCAAGACACGTCCCTGGCACTATAGCTATATACGCTTGATAGAGGTCGTTATCTTCAGCGCCAGTTATACAAGGGATCTTATAGCCAAGACTTTCGAAATCTACAAATATAGGCTGACTTAATTCTTCTGACATTTCACAGAGTCGTTGCAAATCAAACACCATACATGTTAGTTGAAGTCCACCAAGTTCCTTGTCATTCCTCAGAGTTCCAGTGAAGGTTCCATTAGTTAGAATGTATATCTTGATCTGATGGGCATTGTCTTTGAATTCTTCATCCTTGCCAAGCACTTGCGCACAGCCAACAATCTCCGCAGAATCGGTTAGTTTGTTAACGTAATCTTCCTGAGTGGCTTTAATGTAGAAGTTTGAAACCTGCTTGATGGCATCCATCACCTCTCGCTCACTTAACGCCTGAATTGTCTTCTGAGCCTTATAGATGGTCACAAACAAACTGACGGTAGAGTAATCTTCGCTTATGGAGAATCCATTTACCTTGTGAGGTTTCCTTCCAGGATTAGTTTCCTCATCATAGGCAACAATAACGTTGTCCACCACGCCATCAGCTTTCATCAAGTCAATAGCATAACGAGTGAACAGTTGAGTCTTGTTACCTCCGTTCTCCAGTGTAAGCATTTTGGTTTCAATCTCCTGCTTCAAATATTTGTGATATTCTTCTATTTCCTTCATTGCTGTAGGTTATTAGTCGTCGTTATATTCATTGTCGTTCTCTTCCTCAAAAGCATCTTCCGTTGCTGCAAATTCCTCCACCATATTTGCCGTGTATTCAACTCCGACAAAAGAGGTGTTCGTATGGGGGAAGGAAATAGCAAAGCCCACAAATGGCTCATCAGAATGCTTATGCTCAAGAGTCCCCGCTTTAATCTTGCCATCGGCATCAAACACATTAGCATAATACGGATCTAAAGTGTAAATCAAAAGAACAGGGTTCTTTACGCTTCTGTATTCCTCGCGCACAAGATTGGTCATCGGGAATTTTTCTTTCCACTCTTCGCCAGCCTGTTCCTTTATTTCTATTGTTCGTGTCAATGCAGATGATAACACTTGCTCATCCATGTCTATCAACTCGTCCCACCGGCCAATAATATGTCCATTGCGTATGCAATAACTCTTGTCATCTGCATCATTAGCCCTGGTACGTTTGATACATCCAACCTCGATACCGATTGAATACTTCCACTTTGCTTCTGAGCCGCTCTTTTTATTGATTAGCACAACACTCCATTCTGTCAATTCGCCATAACCATTCAATTTCTCAATATATTGCTGAATGATACTGAGATCTGCTGATTTATGATTGGCATCTATTGTAAACTGATTGAGGAAGTTAGTTATAAGGTATGGACTAACCTTCGTCCAGACATAATGACCACCTTTCTGAATGCAGGATGTTGACAGCTGCTTAATCAGTTCATCCGCACAGGTCAAATTAAGGTGTTTGGACTTTATGTTGTTACGTAATCCATACGTTTCCAGCAAACGTCCCGCCCATGATACACGGATATGCTCTACATATCTCATCTTGTTTGCAGCCGTTATTTGCAAAACTCCGGGATGGGAACGTACCTTTAGTTTATATCTGTCTGGGGTACTTCCGATATCACATAGATAGACGAATTCTTTTCTCAGCTCTTCGCTTGCCATAGTAATATGTCGGAACCATTCGTTCAGTTCACTGCTAGTGTAAAGACGGCACAGGTCTGCATAACCAGGCCGGTAGCCGAACCATCTGCCCATCTGCATCAAGGTATCATACATCTTGCTGGCACGCAGGAAATAACTTACAGACAGGCCTTCTAATGTGAGGCCTCGGCTCAACTTGTCACCACCGATGACAATAACAGAGATTCCTTTTTCCTTATTCTCATAGTAGGAAAGTATATCTGCACTACTGCCGTTAATTGATTTTACTTCTATCTTTTTGACGGCTTTGCGTAGATATGGCAGAACTCCCTCCCACGGAACATTCTTGATTAGAGGGTCATTGTAGTCTGAGGCAATCACCTTTTCTGTTATTGTCTTGTAACTTTGATAATCGGTAGTGTCATCTTCATAGAGATGACGGAAGATGTCTTCCATTTGTTTATCACCATAGATCAATTCTTCCTTGTAATAGTTGAACACTTCCTCTACCAGTTCTTTAATATGGTTCTGCCAAACCTGAAATCGGCTAACATGAATCAGCATGGAGTTATGTTCAAACTCTTGACCTCGTGCCATTCTTACAGCGCAGGTTAGAATGAAGCATTTGATAGCTTCTTCCAAAGACTTCGGCACATCACGCCTACTGGGTTTCGGGTCGTCTTTCTTGTGCTTGGTTGGCACAAACGATTCATAGTCGCTAATTTTACGAACTATTGGTAATACCGCTTTTTCATTCTCGTCACCATCATCTGCTGTACCGAAAACTCGTTGTGGTCCGATATAGTTGGGAGGAGTTGGCAGGTTGATGATGAAGTCCTGCGGGAACAGGTCGTCATCTTGAAGGGGAATGAATATGTTAGCAAAAGGCGTAGCAGTATAACCGACATAACCCACTTTTTGGAACTTTCGTAGAATCTTACGAATACAATCGTTGATGGCCGAGGGGTCGCCATCCTTTTTTGTATTGATACTGGCATTATCTGCCTCGTCATCAATAACCAACAGAGATTTTGTAGAGCATTGATTTTCTGGTGCAATCTTTGATGTCAGCCAGTTATATAGATTGGTAAGAACGCTCTTGTTCTTCTTTACAACAAGAAGAATTGGTTCGTTCGTGTTAAAGTTAAAGCCTTGCCCTTCCGCAATTCGTTTGTTAAAATCACCTTTGTCAAAGCTCGAAGTGAAAGAATGAGCCACGGGGTGATTGTGAGGCGTTGCCAATTTTCCTACGCCCATCCTCGTTTCGCTATGAAGGTTATATGCCCTTTCATATTGTGTATCAAAACCTAAAAAGCCTTCGTCAAGGCGAAGTTGTGTTTGGCTTCTCAGATTGTTGTGCATACCTGCAAGAACAACGATAAAGTTGAATCCGGCATCGGCTGCTTTACAAATCAATCCTGTATAGTTGCTGGTCTTACCCGACTGAACCTGACCTACAACCATACCCTTCTTGCACAAAACAACTTCTTTTTGATTGGGGTCAAACAATTTATCTAGGACCGTGTCGGTTAGCCCTTCCAACTCAGAGACAACGGCATTGGGAAACATCTTCACTTCTTTTAAATACTTTCTGTAATCTTCCCAAAAATGCCAGTTTGTTTTTTCTTCTGCCTTAAAAGCTTTCAACCAAGGTAAACGACGCTCCTTTCCCTCCAATATTCGAGCATGATCCATTGTAGCGTGGAACATTTCCATCAGCTTGGCCTTGAGTACATCAAGGTCAACGGACTGCCATAAACCACCATCCTTTATAAGATGAAATGGTGCAATGACCTCATCGATATCAGCCTCTGTAACATGCTCTTTTGCTTGCAGCGGCCCTATTGCCATAAGCATGGCAGAATGGAATTCGTTAATCATGCAACTCGTCTATTATATATTGGTAAATGTGATATGGGGCAATCTGTTTCAAGTCTTCTTTCACTTTATCTTCAGGCGTACCGTCTTTACGCTTTGCTTTATACAACCGTTCGGCCATCATACGAAGGCTTTTCTCCAATGTCTCGCTTGCGGGAGCTTCATAATCCTCCTTATTTTCTGATTCCTTGATGTAAATTGACTTCGTTGGAATGGATTCTTCTACAAAAGTCAATAGTAGATCGATGGCTTTTGAAGCATCTACCTTGGCAAGTTCTTTCAGAGAAACAACAAATGCGTGCTTTCGGTTCACTACGAAACTGATATGGTTACCAACTTTCTTCTCATTCCAGATTTCTTGGAACTTACGTCCTGCTCTATGCTGAATAATCCTTCCTTTATGTCTGAAAACCTCGACTCCTAAAGCACGCACTTTCTTGGCATAGCTTCTAAGGAATTCTTGGCATGAGATAGGTGGAATAGCAGTGGATTTTTTAATATCTATCTGCCACTGGGTATCAAGAGTATTCGGGAGATCAATCATGATACGGACCAATTTGTAGTGGTCTTCCTTCCTAAATAGTCCAAGCCAATCACCAGCGAGCAACATACGTTTGCCACGATATACGTAGAAGCCTTGCATTGCAGGGTACCCATAGACTCCTTCTGCAGTCTTATATGCAGCTTCGCTTGAGAACTCGTCTTTGTGCGGAAGTACATAGCCTTTGATGTCAACTATCTCATTACCAAAACTAATATCCTCAACAGGTAGTGTTTGGGTCTTGTCTTCTATTAAGCAGAATGGATCCCAGGGTTCTATTTCATCTTCGCCCCAATAGATTCTAATATCGCCGTCTTTCAAAAAACGATGGAACACCATGGCAATATGTTTCCGAACTACTGATAACGAATCTGTGAATTTCTGTCTGGCGTTCTCGTCATCAGATTCAGTACCCTCAGTAATTAAGCGGTCAAGTTCGTTCCATATTACTGCAGTACCTGACTTCAGATGGTCTACTGCATGCGCATATTCTTTGGGAACCCATTGGAGAACCTCCCACTTCTTTACTTTACCTACATAGTCCAAATCCCAGGTCCAGGCTACAGGCTTACCTCCTTTCCTTTTGCTAAGTAAAGTAAGTTTTCTGCATTGGCTGAATGACGCAGTTTTCAATCCCAATCCAAATCTTCCAAGGTCAACAGCATCTCGCTCCTCTAATGGGTTCTTGCTTCCAGGACGCATCGCTTGAATACATTCATCGCTGTTCATGCCATGTCCGTCATCAGTAATACAGATGCTGGAATTGTCGCCATCCCATATTCTTGTAATCCAAACATTCTTAGCACCAGCTGTGATACTGTTGTCAATAATGTCGGCAACAGCAGTCTCAAGTGTATAGCCAATTGCTCGGAAAGTCTCTATCATAGAGTCTGCTTCCGGAACTGCTTCTGCCTTAGGTATGTTATTGTAGTCTAACTTCATTGAACGTATTCTTTTGGTTAGTCGCTATTACTTATTCAATTATCTTACATCCCACCAACTCAGAAAAGGGTACAGTAGTAGCACCCTTATCATGGTTAGCATTATCCTTGCCATGCCTATTCAATAGAGCCTTTAGTTTGTCTCTATCGAACCGCATTAGAGCATATTCACCTTCTTCAAGTATTTCTTCGATGAAGAAAATCAAATAGAAGTCATGTCTTGGTTTGACATAACCACTTTTTTCCAATTCTTCTTTGCTCCATACTCGAACACAATTCGGTTTTAGCCGAAGTTTGTATATGTCCTCCTTTCCATATAGAAGCATATATTGAGCTGAGCATACATCTGATGATAGGTCCAATGACCCTCGATCACGCCCTGCACGAACATTATAAAGTTTCTTATCGAGAATCCATTTAAGGTGTTCTGTATCTTTGTAGTAGCCGATAAGCACGTGATCATCTACATTATATCTGAGCCCGGTAGGTGCTGGTAACTGAGGCTCTGCTCCTAGAGTATAATTTTCGTCAATATCGAAATCAGTTCTCAGCATATCTAGCAAACCCGTCTGTTCTGCGGTAAGTTGCTGTTTCCCTTGTGGAGTATGGAATGCCAATGTCAAGATACCCCTGTCTTGGAACGGAGTGAACACTTTACCATTGAGCTGGCGGAAATGCTGAGTCATATAGTCTTCTAAAACAACCCCCCGCGAGCGCATAGGGTAGAAACTGTATTCTCGCTCCAGAACTTGACGTATTTGGTCACGGAATTGTTTTCTAACTTCTTCTTTCCATGTCGCTTTCTCTGACTGTCTATTGCGAGCATACATAGACACAACAAACAAAAAGTTGACGTTATAACGTGATAGCAACATTGTGTCGCGGTCAAACAGCCTGTCCTTGAACTGAAACTTGATTTCTGGATTTCGTTTCCCGGAAATCTTAGTTAGTTCTATTTCCCTGTGATTGTAGCTGTAATCACCAGGCTTCATCGCAGCACTGATAAAGAAGTTGGGGATAATGTTATATCCTTCAGTTACGTCGTCTCTTAGTCTAATTTCTGGGTCTGGAACACTCTCATCCATCCACATATCGATGTTGTACTGAACAATGTTCCTCGCATAGGTGTATTGTTTATATATAGAAGTGTCGCCCAATGAACCGCCTATCTTGTAGTATTTAGAATCGCCAATGTAGTAGGTGCGCTGCTCCTCGTCTGCTTCTATCAAGCCGGGATATGTATAAAGGTGGTCAATGAGCTTGCCATCCTTTTGCTCTTTGAAGTCTTTAGGTAATTCGTCTTTACTGTCACCTATCAACTCGTCTATCATGGCTTCAAATACTACATAGAAATTCTTTACCAACAGATACTCTTTCAGTTCTGCTGAAGTGGTAATTTCAGTATGGTGTGCAAAGAATGCATAACATAGGTTCCACAACTCCAAAGCTTTATCCGAAAAGTACTTGTATTTGATCTGTCGGAGTCGTATTACTCCTCGACCATTCAGATAACTATCAAATTTGGCTCCTGCGATAAGTGGGAAGCCAACCATGATGTCTACATGAAAACCGTAAGTTTTACTTATATAATTAAGAATACTATAATAAATTATCAGCAGCTCTTCATCAAAGTTCACTTGACGCTTCTTGTTGACAGGATTCAAATATATCGGTCCGTCTTTTTGTACAATTGCATCCGAATGGTTGATGGTGCGTGTCCAGTTTATTTTGTTAAAGCCGGAATGTATATTCTTTAGAATAAAGGTTATATAGGAGTGGTTGTCCTTATTAAACTGAATCAATGAGAGTAATATGTCGAGCAGTGTATTTGTACGTTTCTTCATTCCCCTTCCTACCTGAGAAAGCTTACGGTGATAGACAATATCACTATCTGTATGAGACCGTTTAAATACATCTACAGCCCTGTATATCCATACTGCGAATTCGTACAGAAAAGCACGCTCTTTATCATCGAGCCTATCAGAATCTATATTGATAATACTCTCTGGAAAGTATTTTGAGAACACCTTTGCGCGTTCGTCCATTAAAACTTTAGGCAGAATGAACACAGTATCACCCTTGCCACCGTTCAGTTTTGGATTAAAGAAATAACCCACATAGCTGAGCGACACCAAGCCTTCAACATTCTGCAAAGCGTCAATGCCATAGAGTACATCGCTCACTAATGCAGCGTCATACTGATATTCTTCTATAAGAATCTTCATTCTTCGTTCTCTTCGGGTCTGTTTAATCCAAGATTTATCAGCACCTGTTCTGCCATCACTTCATCTACTTCTCCCTTCTTAAAGAAGTCTTTAAAGGCAATAGGCTCATTCGTGTTTGCTTTTTTGAAAGCCTTTTGACTTTCGAAATCGTAGTCTTTGAACACGTCTGTCCACAGATAAAAGTACACTTTGTTGACAAGTGCTTCTGCATCAACAACCCCATCTCTAGCTTTCGCAAAGAAGTATCCTAATTGCTTGTCTTCGCTATGCGTAAGGGCAAGCACCTCCTTATTTATTGACTCTAAGAAGGCATACCACTCATAATCATGACCATTGACTTTGATTTTCCAATTCTTTCCCGCGTCTTCGATAGGCAAATACTTCCAATCCCAACGACGCTTGAAGGCTGAATCTATAGGGAACAAGCTTTGGTCACTAGTATTCATCGTTGCCCATATGTAAAGGTTAGAAGGAAGAACAAGCTTTTTTCCTTCTCTCACTCCATTAGGAAAATCAGTCCTGCTGCTCTTCTCCAATTTCTTGCAGATATGGGCAGCAAGGTCGCTGTCAGAGTCCACTGGGTATTCAGAGAATCCATCCGAATTACGGTCAAGAAGTTGAAAGAGGTCGCCGAATATCTGAGCGCAATTGCCACGGTTTATCTCTTCTATTATCAAATATACGTCATCCTCAGTGTTCCATGCTGCTGTATAGGCTTTAGTGAAAGCCTGGGGTACAAACTTATAAGTAATAACTTCCTCTTTCTCACCTGAAGCCAAAGTAACTCCAGTGGGTTTCATCGAGGGCTTATAGGCTCCCACAAATGTAGAGTAATCACTATCAGGATGGAATGTCACACGATAGTTATCCTTATTTTTGTCATCTACTTCGCATTTGATTGTATTTGACTTTCCGGTTCCAGGTGCTCCATAGAATATTCGCTGGAGAGGGTTAGGCTTTGTCGTATCAAGTATTTCAAGCCCTTTTTCCTTGCCATCATTATATGGTTCAAGTGTGTTAGTAATCCAAACATCAAAGATTCCGTTATTGGCCTTCTTAATATGCAAATCAGAATATCCACCAGCAAGATAGTTGCGAATAGTGAACTTTGCTGACTTTCTTTCTCCTTTATAATTTGTGTATTCTATTTCTTCAAACAAGCTATTGAAATAGAATCTTTTGTCTATTTCGCCATTAGCCTTTGGAACATCTTTGCGAGCATTCCAGATTTGTATTCTGGAATCTACTTTTACGCCGTCCACTGTGAAAAAACCATCAAGAAAGGCTATCTGGTCAAACACGAAAGCAGTAGAGAAATTGATTGTCTTATGTGTAGCAGAATTGTCATACTTACGAGGCAAAATGGATGCAATAAAGAGAATTGCCTTGGTCAGATTCTCTCTATTAAATCTTACTTTTACTTGCTCCCCTGCGTCTTTAAACAATTCGTAATGTTCGTTGTCTAAAAACAAATCGGTATTCTTCGCATCACCTGCACCTATAGCTCTGTAACTGGCATTGGTGTCGTTAATATGTTTTACGATCTCTTCCATATCTCTATAGTGTTATTGGGTTTTGTATGTTAATGAAACAGTCAATGGGTTTAACTCCAATTTTAAGAGTTTCTAGTAGGGTGTTATGTGCAATCATCTCCTGCTGGATATCTATGATGGGTTTGTTAATCCTATTCATATATTGATTGCAACTTTTGCAAATACGAAGCTTCTTATCCGTCTTATCCATGTCAAAGACTCTGAAAACAGAATAAGATAAATCATCTTTGCCGACTACAAAATCAATCTCAGCATTGCTAAAATAGATGTATTGGTCAAAATCAAAACGAGTTGATTTGACGTCAACGAATTGTTCGTCATCAATAATAAAATCGTAAGGTAATCCCGATTCCCTTGATTTGTTTTCCCACAAGAATGATTGAATACGCCCATTCTTCTTTTCAATTTCTAAATACTGAGCTATTAGTTCTTCACCAGATTTACCTGTTTCGCGGAAAAGGGCATCGGCCTTCTCAATGTCTTTTCTTTTATATACATGTTTCAAGTCACCTATCTGACTTTTCACCTCAATATCTTTTTGAACATCGATGCTATCAAAATTGATTCTTTTCAGCAAGTAATCTGCTGCATTATTATAAGAGGGTGATTGCTCGTCCAAGATTTCCTTGTCCTTTGAAAAGAATTTTTGTGCTATTTGATAGTCTTCAGTACCTTCTTTGATGAGCCAGAAAACAACTTCCTCGCTATCTAATCCCACCCAAACCAAATACCAATTGGAATTAGGATCAGTATTGACAATCTCTCGTATTTTAACAACAATAGAATTTTTACTGTCCTTCCCTGATCTTATTTTGGGACTATTATATTTACCAGATTCTCTTAAGATTCTATCGAAATAAAAATTCAAGATTTCACAATAGTTCTCATAGATCAATAGCCCCGATTTTACAACATCATCATTGGGCAAGAACAATAGCATATTGGTAAGAAGACCTATATGCGTTACATTATTAGAGTCTAAGCCCAAATCGGTTTTCGTCAATTGCTTGAAACCTATATGGTGTTCTTTATTGAGGGTGAAAAAATAGTCAGGCATAGTTATTCAAAGATTATGTTGTTCGAAATAAGATAGTGTAAAACAGCGTAAATAGTATTTATACTTACAGCATTACCTGCTTGTTTATATAACGAACCATTTGCTACCCCTGCTCTTTGAGCATTTAAAGCAAAATCACGAGTGAACCCTTGAAGCATAAATGCTTCTTGGGGGGTCAATTTACGAATAGCAATATTTGCCAACTCTTCTTTGGTCATGCGCTCCGAAGGTCGTTCAGCACCATGAGAATGGATAAAGAGGTCGCTATAATAATTGTCTTGGCAGGCCCGATGCATTTTGTGCATTGAAGCAGTTAGAGGCCTTGCGACAACTTGATCAATATCTGAATTAGAAACGAATTTGCCGCTTCCATTACTCAAGATTGTAGGTTTAATACGGTCTGATAAATAGTACTTACCTTCTACTTCTTGAGATAATACTTCCACCGCATTTGTATATGTACTGACACTAAGTTCCTCTTGGTTTAGGCCATTAAAATGCCTTTTAACCAAATCAGCCGAAAAATCAAAATCCCCGAACTCTTCACTTCGAGCAAATACAATTACCCTGTTCCTCTTTTGTGGAAGGCCAAAGTCGTTAGTATTAAAGATGTCTTCATGAACAATATAATGTTCCGTTTCGAGTTCTTCTTTTATTCTCCTATATGTTCTCTTATTATCATGGTTCAACAAATTCTTCACGTTTTCAAGAAGAATAAAATGGGGGTGATACTCTTGAACAATATCCATTATCCTAAAGAACATCTGTCCTCGATCTTCATTAAAACCAGCTTGGTTACCCATCATGCTGAATGTTTGGCAAGGGAATCCACCAGTTAGAAGATTGAAAGGAGGGAGATTCTCAAATCTATCCCTGTCCTTAATAAATGCAACGATATCACCTATTTCAATCTCATTCGCTGTATCGTAATTGGCTTTGTATGTTGCAGTTGCTTTGGCGTCGATTTCAGAAAAGCCAATAACCTCATTAAGCATACCCAAATCCTGTTGGATATGATCCATGGCAGTTCTAAAACCGCCAACACCTGCAAACAGTTCTAAATGTGTCATTGTACAAACTTCATAATGCCGTCTCCTATAGCTTTAGCAAGTTTTACAGGAACAGCATTCCCGACTTGGGCATACCACATGTTTTGTGCTCCTGTAATGACATAATCATCTGGGAAAGTCTGGATTCGTGCAGCCTCTCTCGGACTTAAGCCTCTTGCTTCCCAGGGATGTATATACATATTACAATCAAACTTCATGTGTGAAGTAATCGTCTTGCATATTTGCGTTTCATCTAACTTGAAATATTTGTCTTTAAAGATGCCATTACGTCTTTTATATGGCATAATATCTGCAATAGACTCGTGCAATGAATTTGCTCCCTGGGGTAGTCTTCTATAAATTTCGATATCTCTCTCGTTATTGAAACGATTTTTGTGATTATAAAGTTTCTTAATAACCTTTTTACCATTGATAAATCTATAGAAGTCAGTTTGTGGATAATCGAAGTCTCGCTCTGTTAGACCAGAACTAATATCTTCTATGCCACTTAGACCCTTTCCTTTCTTTGCTTCAAGATGAGGAAGTCCAAACAATGCATCGCGCAAAACAAAAGCCTCGCGTTTGTTCTTATAGATTTCGTCAAAAATGGCCTTCGGAGAAACTCCCATGCGATTACCTATCATAATGAAACGTTCTCTGCTCTGAGGCACGCCAAAGTCTTGAGCTTTCAGAACAGCATAATCATATTGATAATCGTCGCCAAGGTATTCTTTAAAATTTTGAATAATTTCATCTATCTTATTCATCATACCCTTTACGTTCTCCATTATGAAGAATTGAGGGCGAACATGGCTTAGAAAAATGAGATATTGTTTGTATAATCCATTTCTAGGATCGTCAAGAATCCTTTGTCTATTAGCCATAGAAAAGCCTTGGCATGGTGGGCCACCACAAACCAGTGTAATTCCATCAAACATTTTGCTGTAATCACCAATGTGTGAATTTAATTCTGCAATATCACCGATATAATAGTGATCATCAGGAAGAGTATGGTTGAACTTATAAGTATTGGCAAATTGTTCAACAATCTCATTAACAAACCAGGGTGAGAACCCAGCCTGTTCTAGTCCTAAGCTTAGACCACCGCAACCTGCAAAGAGGTCAATCATCTTAAATATTTTCTTTGGCATTTTTTTTATTTTACTATTTCAAACTTCCATCCAAGTGCCTTGGCAATACCAAGCACATTGATTATGTTATTCTTATCCCATTCGACGCAAACAACAAACTGAACACCATCACCGCTAGCAACGATGTCTTTGTCTGCAATGAAGTAATGAACATGGTCTTCACCTAACTCTTTCCAGTTTTTGGCCTTCTCGATGTCCTGCTGAAGAAATTCATTTTGAGCAAAACGTTGGAGATAATCCCTACTGAAAGTCGCTTTAAGTTCTTCAAATGTCGTATCTGGGAATTGGCGCACATATTCTTTTACTATCTGAAGTACCATTTCCCTCTTCGAGTATTTACCCTCTCCGTTTAGAGAGAGCTTGACTGAACCTTTCAGATCTTCACTCGTCAGTTCAATGGGTACAGGCAAAACCTTAGGCTTAGCTGAAGCAAGCGAATTTTTAAGCACAACGCTTGGCTTAGGTTCAAATATATCACAACCTACAAACTTAGCTAAAAACTGGACGTATTTAAAGAATTCTTCTGTCTTGCCCTTTTGGATAAAGGTCATATGAGGTGCCTTGGGGATCTGGGTGTTCTCACTCAAATCAAATACATTCATCCGACTTGCTTTGTCATAAGCCAAATACTCAAGATACTGGACTTCGGTTTTACTTAGTGAGTCGTCACTCGCAGTAAATGCAAGTGCTTCTACCCAAAACTCTTTCCTTGAAATATGTTGCTGGATGCGTGTAAGGAAAGCATCGGTCTCGCCGACATATGCTTTCCCTTCTTGGCGATTAAGCAAAATATAAAGAGCTGGCTTCTGTAAATCTTCTTTGAATATCTGCAGGAAGTCCCCATCAGTTCTCTGAATCTTAAAAAGTTTACAGAAGCAGTTGTCCATATAGACAATGCGAGAACCGTTTAGGTCATCATTGTGCAGGTAGGTGTATATTGTCTTTGCCATATTCTTATTTGTAATTATCAGATTGACCTATGCCGCTTCTTGCTCGGCGAAAATGTCGCCATGCAGTTCTTTACATATTTCCATCGACAACTCGTATATGTCTAACCCCTGCTGATTGCAGAAATCGAAAGCTTCGTCCATCAAACGGTCTAATCTTTGCGCCTCCGCCGGGGTATAGGACGGTTCACCAGTATCTCTGTGAATATAATCAGTCATTGGGTCGTCAGGATGAAATGCCCAACCAAGATAACCAATAACCTCGGAAAGCATATCTCGCAAATCCTTCTCAGTCTTTATAGTCTGTATCATATCACCTTAGTTCTTATCAAGCTCTTCATACCTGACGAGGTCTTTTAGTTCAACGTCAAGCAATCTTGTTATCTTCATCAACATTTCTAACGGGGGCTGTGACGAGTTGGTACACCATTTCGACACGGTTGTAGGAGAGCAGCCCAACTCTTTGGATAGCCAAAGATTGGACTTCTTTTTCTCTACCAGTATCACTTTTAAGCGATTGAGATCTTTGTTAGCAGCCATATCTTATCTATTATAATCGCTACAAAGATACGAACTTTATTCTAAAAAACGACTTAAAAGCTAAATAATTTGAGAAATTTAATGAAAAAAGTTCATTTTATCGATACAAATAGGCCAAAATCGAGAAGACTCGCCATCTTCTCAGACAACGAGGCTCATTTGAGGTTCCAAATAGTCGGCCAAAACTTAATGTTACCAACCTCGGCGGGATACGCCTACTTTTATAACGCTTGAAAGAAGTTTTTTATTACAAAAAAGAGAGTTGGTAGATTTGAACTCCAATATCTTTGCCAAGAGCAGACGGCAAAGTGGAGTTTGGCTATAAGAGATCTTTCAGCCAATGGTGAACAGTCGATTGGCAATAATATCGTACTTGACGGGATGGGCGAAACTTATGGCCTTGCCATCATAGACGGCTGACACGTCAATACTGCGACGTTGAAACTCGTCGATGAGTGCGTGGTCGTGATAGGCGCGCATACTAGTCCAGCCGGTATTACCGACCTGATGATTGAATACTATTACTAACTCGGGAATCTGCATTTCTGCGAAATGCAGGGCATACTTCGTGTAATAAATGTGATTTTGCATAACTTTTTGTTTTTGAAGTTTATAAATGTTGCTTCCGCATCGTACTGACCACCGTGGCTAAGCTAAAGCTCGGTTGGCGAGTCACCCTTTTGGGCACTGCTCTTGATGCTTCGGGTGCAAAGGTACGAATATTTTTTGGAAAGGGAAACTAAAATAGCGAAATTCAGTCGATTATAACCTATAATAAATGTAAAAAGTCAGTCTGAGAAGTTGCTCTTTCCGTTGAAATTTACTGAATTTCAGCGAAATT
>Ga0256407_10003181_pt1 | contig 29760 bp, 13 predicted proteins | sample RumenRJG_04DNA_FD_193489 | JGI IMG/M metagenome (GOLD analysis project Ga0256407, IMG submission 193489) | Bovine rumen microbial communities from Lethbridge, Alberta, Canada - RJG_04 | ecosystem: Host-associated > Mammals > Digestive system > Stomach > Rumen | place: Canada: Alberta...
CAGAGAAGCGTGATGTTCCAGCAGGATTCATGGGAGTTGAAGGCATCAAGGCCCGTAATCTCAAGGAGGCTATCACCCGCGAGCAGTCGCTGCGTGCCATGACCATCAACGTAGCCCGTCAGTTCCATCAGGAGCATCGTCTGGGTTCTATCGAGGTCGATAAGATTGCCAATATGACAGTATTCGACTGTGATTTCCTGCACGCCGACATCGAGAAGGTAGCTCAGGCCAATATCATCGCCACCATTGTTGACGGTGAAGAGGTCTTCAAAGCATAATAAGCAGACTGAGAGCCGGAGGAAATTTTCCCTTCGGCTCTTTTTTTACTTTTTATTTTTGTCGTTTTGCTTTTGTCATTTGTAGAATATTGCTTACCTTTGCACCCCAAAACGTCATCAAAGAATAATAAATGCCTAATAGAGCAACAGATTAATAATGAAGAAAAGTTTTTTTGTATATGGCATAGCCTATTTTATATTGCTAATCATCACGTTAGGATTGCTGTACGCATATCCGAAACTTGAGCTTCATCTGCTATTAAATTCATATCATACAAGACTTCAAGACATTTTCTTCACCTATTACTCCATGTTGGCAGAAGGACCATTATACGTTTTGGCCCTTCTCCCTCTCTTCTGGAAGAAGGTAAGGCTAACGCTGTTTTTTGCACTGTGTGAACTGTCGGGGGGTGCAATATTACAGATACTAAAACACCTTATTAGTATGCCCCGCCCTCACTCTGCGTTTGAGAAGTGCCCTGACATGGTATTGCCTGTGGTAGAGGGAGTCAACCTGCATAGCAGCAATTCGTTCCCATCAGGCCACGCCTCTACCTTCTTCGTCTTTTGCACTTGTCTTGCTATTTTTCTGGCATACCGCCATCATCTCAAAGGCGGGCAAAACAAACATAAGATTAGTATCTTCTATGATTGCTCGCTATTGCTGCTTCTGTCATTTGCCATATTGGGAGGCTATTCGCGGGTTTACCTCTCACAACATTTCCTGTCTGATGTCTGCATGGGCAGCATCATTGGCTTTGTCACTCCTTGTCTGATGTTTTACTTTGGCAAGAACAAAATTCTGAAGCTTAAGCAATCATAAGTTTCAATGTCTTTAATTTTTTTTTGCTCAAAATCGATGTCATACCACCTAAAAGGCGATATCGACATAGGCTGTTTATTTTAAATAAAAGACCTTAAGTCCTGTAGTCCTTGCCAAACATGAATGGTCAATCGAGTTTCAAAATATGCAATCGAGTTTCAAAATATGCAAAATCTGCAATTTGGAGCTGAAAATTGCAGTTGTTTTTCTTTTTTTTGAGAGAAAATGACTAACTTTGCCTTAGAATATATTTAACCTAAAATAATTGTAAACATGCGAATAATGAAAAAGTAAGTGTTTGCCTCCGCCAATTCAAATAATAATACTAACAATGAAACAGACAAAACTATGGATACTTGCCGCCATCCTGCTTTGCGGTACAGTGACTTTCATGACGGTCTGTAAAGGTGGTGCAAAACAAGCTGAGGGCGAAAATAACGACTCGACCGCAGTAACCGACGTGGACAAGATTAAAGAGAGGATGTATGCTCTGTACGGCGAGAACAAGAAGATTACCAACGGCAATTACGACCCGTCGCTGGCCGTGAAGTGTATCAACGGCACCTTCGTAGGCCGTAAGACCAACAATGTCATTGCCTTCAAGGGCATTCCCTTCGTAGGTGAGCAGCCTGTCGGCGAACATCGCTGGAAGGCTCCGGTCGACATTGTTCCTGACGACGGTGTCTATGAGGCGTATTACAATGGGAAGAGTCCCTGCCAGGTTGATGACGAATGGCAAAGGGCTGCCCTTTATGCCAGGGGTGAGGACTGCTTGCGTCTGAATGTATGGAAGGCAGACGACGGGGCCGTGAACAAACCTGTCATGGTCTGGATTCACGGTGGTGCTTTTGAGATTGGCGGTACGGTGGAACCTCGCGAAGAAGGAACCAATTTCATAGAAGAGAATCCTGATGTCATACTGGTAAGCGTCGAATACAGATTGAACGTCTTCGGCTTCCTGCACCTCTCTCACCTTCCAGACGGCGCCGACTATCCCGATGCCCAGAACCTGGGCCTTATGGACCAGATGATGGCCCTGAAGTGGGTACACAATAACATTGCGGCATTTGGTGGAGACCCTGCCAACGTGACCATCTTCGGCGAGTCGGCTGGCGGAGGGAGCGTATCCCTGCTTCCGCTGATAGAGGGTTCTCACCAATACTTCCGACGGGTTATCGCACAGAGCGGATCCGTTTGTTTTACAAGGTCGGAAGCGGAGGCTATCGCCTGTACGGATGAATTGATGCGCCGTTTGGGTTGCAACACCGTTGCCGACCTTCAGAAAGTCGATGTCCAGCAATTGCTGGATGCTGCTGACGGCTTATTAAGCTTGAAGATATTCCCTGAAAGAGATGGTAAATACCTGCCCTTAGACCCTTATGAGGCCTATGCTAACGGGGCAGCAAAAGATATTGACTTCATGCAGGGCTGCACCAAGGACGAACTGAACTATTTCATGTTCTCTGAAGGAGCAGATGACTTCGTGGATTTCTTCGGCAAACGCCTGAAAAAGAATATCGTCAAGTTGACGGAGGAAGACAAGGGGGTTATAGAGAGTTTCCTTAAGAACATCAAGGGAGAGCCCTACGACCCGCTATGCCGCCTTTACGATCAGCTCTGGTTTATTGCACCTCTGTTCCGGCAGACGGAGAATCACGTCATGGCCGGTGGTAAGACCTACAACTACTACTTCACGGTGGAATCCTCGATTCCAAAGATGAAAAGCGGACATTCCACAGAGCTTTCGGCAGAGTTCAAGCATCCGGAGGTGACCTACGTGACGGGCAGGGCATTCGATGAGACCTTCTCGTGCACCATGCGCCGCATGTGGGTTCAGTTTGCCAAGACAGGCAATCCGTCACTCAGCGCTTCCGAGTCGCCCGACGGGAAAGTCAAGGTGTGGCCTTTGTATAACCTCTCAGACAAGGAGGTGATGGTACTCGACGAATTCGATATCCATCCGCAGAAGGAGTCCATGCTGAAGATTGTTGACTGGGAGAGAATTTATCCGCTGACAAAATATTATGTGCTATAAAAAGATACCATTATGAGACTGTTTAAGAAATGGGTGATGACCGCCATCCTCGTTTGCGGTGCATGCGTATTCACATCGTGTACGAACAAAGCGAAGCAACCGTCGCTGAAGGAAGAACTGAGAGCCCTGTACGGCGAGAACAAGAAGATCACCGACGGCAATTACGACCGCTCGCTGGCCGTAAAGTGTATCAACGGCACCTTCGTAGGCCGCAAGACCAACAATGTCATTGCCTTCAAGGGTATTCCCTTCGTAGGTGAGCAGCCTGTCGGCGAACATCGTTGGAAAGCACCTGTGGCGTATACCGCCGACAACGGTGTGTACGAGGCTTATTACAATGCCAAGAGTGCCTGCCAGCCTGATGACCCTTACGAACCTGGATCCGTCTACTATAAGGGTGAAGACTGTCTGTATCTGAACGTATGGAAGGCAGATAAGGCGGTAGGGAAGAAACCGGTCATGGTATGGATTCACGGCGGAGCCTTTACGTTGGGCGGAACCATTGACCCTATGCATGAGTGCCACAATTTCGTCGAAGAGAATCCCGACGTCATCGTTGTGACCGTTGCCTACAGGCTTGGCATTTTTGGTTTCTTCCATCTGTCCCACTTGCCTGACGGCAAGGACTATCCTGATGCGCAGAATCTGGGACTCTTGGATCAGTTGATGGCATTGAAATGGGTACATGAGAATATTGCAGCCTTCGGCGGCGACCCCGACAACGTGACCATCTTCGGCCACTCTGCCGGTTCGACCAGCGTAACCCTGCTTCCACTGATGAAAGATGCACAAAAATATTTTAAGCGCGTCATCGCCCAAAGCGGTGCCCCCTCATTAACGAGGTCTGCAGAACAGGCTATCACCTGCACGGATGAAGTAATGAAAGTCCTCGGCTGCAAGACGGTTGCCGACTTGCAGAAGGTGGATGTCGATAAGATTGTGGATGCCACCCAAGTACTCGCTTTGCATATATGGGCGGAAAGGGATGGCAGAAACCTGCCCCTCGATCCGTATGATGCTTATGCCCGTGGTGCTGCAAAGGATATAGACTTCATGCAGGGCTGCACGAAGGACGAATGGGGGTATTTCATCTACTGCATGGGAGATGCAGGGCCTGCATTTGAGGCAGAACGCTATGCAAATAAGTTGGCTCAGATGACTGACGAGGAGAGGGCTTCGGCTGAGAGTTACTGTAAGAGACTACCGGCTACCCCTGAATATTCAGCTATCGCTCGTTTTATCGACCAGTTTGTGTTCATTGCGCCGCTTTTCAGGATGTCTGAGGCACAGACTGCTGCTGGCGGCAAGTCATACACCTATTTCTTTAGAGTCGAATCTGCTATACCCCTCATTCGAAGCGGACATGCGGTAGAACTTAACACTGTGTTTAACCATCCTGAACTAAAAGATGCGGCTGGCAGGGCTTTCGACGAAACCTTCTCACGGACCATGCGCCGTATGTGGGTGAAGTTTGCCAAGACAGGCAATCCGTCGCTCACAGCCAAAGAGTCTCCTGACGGCAAGGCCAAGGTGTGGCCGCTCTATGACACGAAGAACAAGGAAGTGATGGTTTTCGACGAATTCAACATCCATACAGAGAAAGAGTCCGATTTGAAGATTGTTGAATGGAATTTGCTTAACATCCTAACAAATTATTATTGCATATGATATGGACGAAGAAGAAGGCGCTATTGCTCTTCGCAGTGATATGCGTCGTGATTGGACTGGGCGTGCTTGCTGGCTTTTCGTGTTTAGGCAGCCCAAGTAGCGAAGCCTCCACTTCTGAGAAGGCCGATCTCGTGATCTATGGCAAGATATTCACTTCTGAAGACAGTCAGATTGTGGAAGCCTTTGCCGTAAAGGACGGAAAGTACGTCTATGTAGGCGACAAGGCAGGTGCCGAAGCCTTTGTGGAAGAGGGCAAGACGGAAGTGATAGATTACTCTGGCAAGGGCCTCGTGATGCCGAGCTGCGGTAATGGTCACGCTCATTACTCGATGGCGTATGCCATCAATACCGTAGGGACAGTCCTGGAAATGACGGACCATGTGGACAAGTTTTTCAACGAAATCGTACCCGCTGCTGTCAAGAAAGCCAAGGAGACAGGGGCAACGATTGTCTATGGCCATGGCTGGGATCAGATGATATACCCGAAGGACTTGAACTACCGCAAGAAACTGGATGCTATCTGCAGCGACATCCCCATCTTCTTTTCCGACGAAGAAGGACACAAGGGGGTGGCAAATACCAACTTGCTGGTCAAGGCAGGTATTATGAAAGCCGACGGCACACCGCTGAAGACAGACATACGAGGCGGCGAGGTTGTGCTGGATGCTCACGGCATACCTACCGGTTATCTCAAAGAACAGGCCGGCACCTATGTACGCTCCTTTATAGACAACGAGAAACTCTTTTCCGTTGACATAGCCAAACAAAACATGGCCAGCATTCAGGAACAGCTGCTGAAAGAGGGCTATACCATGTATCTCGACGGTTGGGCCAACTATTTTTTCAACGAGAATTTCTATAAGGCCGCCCATGAGATGGACCAGGCCGGCAACATGCACTTCGTCCTCGGCACAGCCTACGAAATAGAGAGTTGGATGGATGTAGATGCTGTACTGGCCAAAGCCGCCGACTGCAAGAAATACGCTTCTACGCGTGTAAAACCAAACTGGATCAAGCTGTTCATGGACGGCACGGTGGAAAGCGGCACAGGATTTGTGGATCCGCTCTATCCTGACGGTCACCAGGGTATTTCCAACTGGTCGGAAGACGAGCTGACCGACATCACGCGCAAGGCCAACGCAAAGGGCATCACCATGCACGTACACGTGATGGGCAACAAGGGCGTGACCCGCATTGTCAACGCCTTCGTCAACGGTGGAAAGGACGAGATGCGCAACACGTTGGTACACGTGTATAAAGCCGATGCGGCGGATTTTCAACGTATGGCTGACCACCATATCTATGTCACCTCAGGCATGCTCTGGCATCATGTCACCGATGAGGCCCAGGCGCTATATATGCGCGACCACCCTGAAGGCATGAAGGACAAGGGCTACCCGATGAAGTCATTCTTCGACTATGGCATCAACGTATCTTCACATACTGACTACCCCGCCGTGAGCGCTTCTCCCGACGACCCGTTCGGCGTCATGGAGATCACCCAGACAGGTGACTATCACGCCGAGGTGGGCAAGCCCTGGTGGACGGAAGAATGTATCACCCGCGAGCAGGCCCTCTACGCCCTGACCCTCGGTGTGGCCAAGCAGATGTTCCTGGAGAACGAGCGTGGCAGCATCAAGGCTGGCAAGTATGCCGACTTTCTCCTTGTCAACAAGGACGTGCTGACCTGCCCGGTGAAAGAAATCCATGAGGCTAAGCCTGCCGCCACCTATTTCGAGGGCAAGAAGGTGTTCTCTATGTAATAATACTAAACTAAAATGAAGAAGCTGAAAGATAGATATAAACGGTTTAAGCAGTGGGAACAGCAGCCTCACCAGGTGGCGCCTCTGTCGGATGATTGGCATGAGTGTGCTACTTGTGGCACACGCTATGAGGGCAACTACTGTCCCCGTTGCGGGCAGTCAGCCAAGATAGGGCGCTATTCCTTCAAGAATGCTTTCCTGCTGTATCTTGACGTTTGGGGGTTAGGCAATCGTGGCATGTTCCGTACATTGCGTGATTTGATATTGCGACCAGGCTACATGATCCGCGACTATCTCCGAGGCATGCAGATGGCCTATTTCCCTCCCTTCAAGATGTATTTTCTGCTCTTCACCCTGTCGCTGCTGGTTGATTCGGGCTTGAATATCCAGGGCGTCAACCGCTTGGACAAGACAGAGGAGGAGTCTGTGGAAAACGTGCAAAAAGAAACGGCATCTCAGGAAACGATAGACCGTTCGAAAATCAAGTCGCTGTCCCATGAGAAAAAGAAAGAATTTGCGAAGGAAGAATTGAAGCGAATCGTCGATTCCTTCTTCGAGTGGTGCGAAAACCACAGTTCGTTGGTGCTACTTGTCCTTGTGCTGCTCTTCTCTTGTCCGCTTTGGGTGCTGTTCCGCCACAGTCCTTCCTTGCCCGACATACGTCTTTCCGAGTGTTTTGTGGCGATGGTTTATATCAGTAACATGCTCCTTATCTATAACATTGTACCCTCATTTCTGTGTTTCAGTGATAGAGCAGAAAGTATCTACAAGGTGCTGATTCTACTATTGGTCATCATCCCCATCAAGCAGTTGTCGGGTTTCAGCTATTGGAGCACCATCTGGCGAGTCCCTACAGCAGCAGCTGTTTTCCTTGCCGTTCTCTTACTGCTGTTTGTCACCATATCATTATCATATGTGTATGTAGTTGTTATTTATTTATAATTCAAAATAATTTAGTATTAATATGGAAAAGAAATTTTTGATGGTTGTCGCCCTTCTTTGGGCAGTGGTGTTCACGTCGTGTAGTGATAAGGACGATAACACCGACACGCGCAGTCAGCAGGAGTTGGAAGAGAGCATCATCGGACTGTGGCAAGAGGAGTTTGAGTATAAGGATGTGACTGAGGAAGGCAAACCCTTCAACCGCGCATTGATTGTGGTGGAGACCAAAGCCGACCATACAGGTTACGTCGCTCTGGCTGTGTTTGATGACGAATTCAACGAGCCACTTGAGATTTATGGTGGTCCGAAGGATGCACCGTTTACATGGCAGGTAACTGCTCAAGGACATATCACGCTGTCAGTCCCGAATGCAGGTCCGACCATGAAGTCGGCTCGTAGGAGCAGTGACGTAAGTCACAGCAACTTTGTTGATATCGGGCAGATAAAGATGAATTGTGCGCCCTCAGGTGATATCACTTTCCGCAGTTCATCCCATGAGGGTTCGCTCAGCAAGACAAGTGATAAGAATGGCTTGATTCATGAATGGATGGCGAAATCGACGCTGCCTCGTGCCTGCATTACTGACAGTATCCCGGTAGAGATTTTTCCTGACTATATGAACTATGTGTTCAACTACCCTTCGATAGATCCCTTCGGCAATCCCTGCACACTCAGTGGTACCATTACGGTTGATAAGTCGCTGATAAAAGACGATCAGCCCTACAACGGTATTCTGCTATACAACCACTTCACCATCTATGCTACCACGCAGGCTCCCTCGCGTGGTGCCGTTGAGTTCCCTACGGGGGCTGCCTTCACCAACTTCATTGTCGTGGCTCCCGACTACTACGGCTTCGGTATCACGGAGAAAGAACCGCAGGCCTACTGTATCGCACGGGCCAATGGACGTGCTTCGCTTGACGCTTACCTTGCTGCCAAGCGGATGATAGAAGACTTGAATGTGAAGAAAGGTGACGACTTCGTTATCGCAGGCTATTCGGAGGGTGGGCAGACCACGATGAGCGTGTTGCGCGAAATTTCGGAACGCCATTCTGAGATAAAGGTGAAACGAGCCTTCGCCGGCGATGGTCCTTACGACATCAACTCAATGTATGATGCCATCACCAAGGGTGACACCGAGATGCCCAGCACCGTCTGCAACTTGCTCTATGCTTATAACCACTTCTTTAACTTGGGTTACGACATCCATGACTATCTGAAGGATCCCGTAGCCAAGAACTTCGACGAGTGGTTCCTCAGTAAGAAATATAAGCGCAAGGCACTTGACGAGGAATTGATCAAGACCAAAAAGACGAGTGACCTCTGCACAGAGGCCGTCCTCGATACCAACAGTTCCCTGTCGCACCGATTTAAGGAGGCTTTCAGGACCGATGCGCTTACCAGCGGTTGGACACCCCGCAGCGATTTTGACGTGATGCTCTTCCACGATACGAAAGACGATGTAGTACCTGTGGAGAACTTTTATGCCATGAGCAAGTTCCTCAAGGACAATGGTATCAAGACGCAGGAGTTTGTCGGTGAATACAGTTCCGAAGCGACAAAGGAAGCCGGAATAACCAATCATGAGGTGGCAGCTGCTGTCTTCTTCCTAAGGATTATCGAGTGGGTGAGGGCGAATTATTAATTTTTTCGCCCCACATGCCGTTAATTCAAAAATCTTTTGTATTTTTGCAAAATCAATAACTAAAATAAACAAAACTATGAGTCAAACTGATTTAGAAAAACCGTTGTTCCCTCAAAATAGTGAGAACAAGCAGATCACTGACGGCAATTACGACCAGTCGCTGGCAGTGAAGTGTATCAACGGAACATTCGTTGGAAAGAAGGATGAAAACATCATCTCCTATAAAGGTATTCCTTTCGTAGGCCAACAGCCAATCGGCCATCTACGCTGGAAAGCCCCTGTAGATGTAGCACCTGACGACGGTGTGTATGAGGCCTATTATTTCCCAAAAGCCTCCTGTCAGGACAAGTCTGTCATAACGTATCAGGGTGAAGATTGCCTGTATCTGGACGTGTGGCGGTCGGACGAAGAGTCGGGGAAAAAGAAACCCGTCATGGTATGGATTCACGGCGGTGCTTTTGCTGCTGGAGGAGCCGGAATAGAGCTGTTTGATTGTGGCAACCTGGCAAAAGAGCATCCGGATGTCATCTTTGTTACCATCCAGTACAGACTGGGCGTTCTTGGTTTCCTCCATTTGTCGCACCTCCCGGACGGCAAGGATTATCCCGACTCCCAAAACCTTGGACTGCTGGACCAGAAGATGGCGTTGAAGTGGGTTCATGAAAATATTGCAGCCTTCGGTGGCGACCCCGATAACGTGACCATCTGGGGAGAATCGGCAGGTGCAGGAAGCGTGACCATGCAGCCTCTTATCAATGGTTCCCAACAGTATTTCAAGAAAGTTATCGCACAAAGTGGTGCCCCCTGCCAGACATCATCCACAGAAGAGGCCATCGCTGCCACTAATGATTTCGTGGAGGCTCTTGGCTGCAAGACCGTCGCCGACATGATGAAGTTCTCCGCCGATCAACTGGTAGCTGCTGGTGCCGGGGTGGTTACCCTGCGCCTTTTCCCCGAGCGTGACGGGCGCATCCTGCCTTTGGATCCCTGGGAGGAATATGCAAAAGGCACTGCTAAGAATATTGTCTTCCTTCAGGGATGCAACAAGGACGAGATGAACTGTTTCGTGGCAGACTGGGAAGTGGAAGGATTCAAAGCGTGGGCTGCAGACCGTAAGACAAAGAAGTTTGCCCATCTGCTGACGGAGGATGAGAAAACGAAGGTAGAAAGTTTCTGTAAGGAAGGGGCGGTAGAGGACTGGGAGCCGGACAGCCGTCTTTTCGGTCACAGCTGGTTTATCGATGGCTCCATCAAATTGGCGGAGAGTCAGACGATGGGCGGTGGTAAATGCTACACCTACTTCTATAGGGTGGAATCTTCAGATCCTATCCGAAAGAGTGCACATTTTGAAGAAGTACCCATCGTTTTCGCTCATCCGGAATTTGTGGATGGAAGACCCTATGACCCCACCTTCTCAAAGACCATGCGCCAGATGTGGGTACAGTTTGCCAAGACCGGCAATCCGTCGCTCAGTGCAGACATCTCACCCGACGGCAAGGCAAAGGAGTGGCCTCTCTACGACCTGAAGGATAAACAGGTGATGGTGCTCGACGAGTTTGATATCCATCCTGCCAAGGAATCCGACGTGAAGATAGTAGATTGGGATAGAACCTTCTTCTTGACAAAGTATTATATGCTTTGAAGTGAAGAGTGAGAAGTGAAAAGTGAGAAGTGAAAAGTGAAAAGTGAAGAGTGAAAAGTGAGTAGTGAAGAGTGAAAAGTAATCAATTAACAATAATAAATTATGAAAGTAGATAAGATCATCAAAAACGCGAAGATATTTACAGCGGACAAAACAAATCCAGAGGCAACAGCTCTGGTAGTGAAAGACGGCAAATTTATCTATGTAGGCGACGAGGCTGGTCTATCAGCGTATGAGGGCGAAGTGACCGATCTTGGCGGCAAGTTTATCATGCCCGGCATCATCGACAGCCATGTACATGTAACCACCAGTATCGGATTCGCATATATGGATCCGGGCGAGTACATCGTGTGTGCCAGCAAGAAGGAAGCCCTCGACTTCATGGCCGAGGAGGTTAAGAAGAATCCTGGTATGAAGCGTTACAGATTTATCCTGGAGCGCAAATACCTCAATGGGGAAAATATCGTCAAGGAAGATCTCGATGCCATTTGCCCAGATGCCGAACTCCTGATTCTGGAGGGTGAAGGCCATAGTGTATGGGTGAACTCCAAGATACTCGACAGGCACGGCATTACCGACGAGACGCCCGATCGCGTGCCCGAACTCAGTTATTATGTCCGCAAAGATGGTCATGTAACGGGAAATGCCTTCGAGTCCTCGGCTTGGCACATGCTCTTCGACGATTTGAATGTGACAGATGAGCAGATCGATGCAGAGCTGATGCGATGGATAGATTATTCTGTAAAGACTGGTGTATCCGCTGTCTTCGACGCAGGTTTCCCGGAGGGCGATGCCCTTCACGAGCGTATTTATGAGCGCCTTTACGAATTGGACAAGCAGGGCAAGCTGCCTATTTATATCGATGGCAGTATTGCGCTCACTAATCCTAAGAAGATGAAGGAGGTTGTGGAAGAGGTGAAGCGTTTCCGCCAGAAGTTCGACTCTGAACACCTGAAAGTCCATACCTTTAAGGTGTTCATGGACGGAACTTTGAGAATCGAGACGGCAGCCCAGGTGACTCCTTATGTAGATACCAACAAGCGCGGTGGTACAACCTTCACAAAGGAGGAGGTTGCAGAGGTGATGAAGCTGCTCAACGAGGCAGGACTGGACTTCCATGCACATACCGTTGGCGAGCGCTCATCCCGTACCGTGCTCGACGGTGTGGAACTGGCTAGAAAGGAACTGGGTGACAACTTCCACGTGAAGGTGACCTGTGCACATCTGGAGATCCAGGATGATGCTGATATGGACCGCTTTGCCAAGTTGGGTGTTACAGCCAATTACACACCATGGTGGCATTCCGGATGTACAGGCGGCAAGCCTTGGGATATATGGTGCAGTCTGTTGGGCGAGGAGCGTGCCAACAAGATGTACCGCTGTAAGACAATGTGGAACACCGGTGCCAATGTGACCTTCTCAAGCGATAATATCCTCTATGGTGATTTTTCGACCTGGAACCCATTCCTCGGTATGGAAATCGGTATGACGCGTTATATCAACGAAAAGACCAAAGCCCCAGAAATAACCAGAGTCTTGGCTGAGTTCCCTTCTCCCATTGAGAAAATGAACATTGATGAAATGATGCTGGGATATACCATCAACGGTGCAAAACAGTTGGGCATTGAAGCCACCAAGGGTTCTATCGAGGCAGGCAAGGATGCTGATTTCTTGGTGTTCGACAACGACTTGCTGACCGCAGAGCACTCCGGTTTCAGCAACAACAATCCGAGTGAGGTGTATTTTGGCGGAAAGAGAATGGATTGAAGCAGGAAAGAGCATATGAAAACGAAAAGCGCAAATCTCCTTGCAAAAGGATATGAACTGATTGATGGTATCACCGTACCTGTGGGAACGTCAAACATAGATCTGAACGTGGAGGGGAAAGAGCCCCAAAACGCTCAGAAACTGACCATTGTTGTAGGCAATGAGAAGATAAATATGTTTGTTTTCCGTCCGTCAAATTACAAGGAGGGTGAGAAAACGCCGCTTGTCTATTTCATTCACGGAGGTGGCTATCATTTTGGTAATGTCAGTATGGATGAACCAAAGATACAGGGTGTGGCTGATGGGTGCGGCGCCACGGTGATCGCTCCCGACTATACGCTTTCGCTGGATCCCTCTTACAAATATCCCATGGAGCTTGAACAGGTGTATGCCGGACTCCTTTATGCTTATGAGCATGCTGACGAATTAAATATTGATGCGGATAATATTGTCATTGAGGGAGAAAGTGCAGGTGGTGGACTGACCGCACGTCTGGCTCTTTATAACAGGGACATGGGAAAGGTTCCCCTGAAAGGTCAGGTACTGATATACCCCATGCTTGACTACCGTACCGGTGGTGAAAAGGATATTTACAAGAATGAATATGCCGGGTATTGTGTCTGGACCAAGGAGAATAACGTCTTCGGATGGGGAAAACTGATGGAAGGTCAGGACAAGAAACTCACCGATGAGGAAATGATTTATTTCTCACCGGCAGTGGCAACTGTAGAGCAGTTGAAGGGATTACCTGAGACTTTCGTGATTGTCGGCAGTCTTGACCTTTTCTGCGATGAAGATATTTCCTATGCCCAGAAACTGATGGAAGCAGGTGTTTTCACAGAGCTCTATGTAGAACCCGGAGTTCCTCACGCCTATGAATATTTGGAGTGGACGCCTCAGGCACATAGGCTTATTGAAATGAGAAACCATGCGACGGCACGGATGCTTGGAGCTGAAAAGGATGTAAAAGAGTCGGCCGAAGCACAGGCTTTCAGAGAGTTGCTGGCAAAGTATAATATTCAGTAGTGATATAATTCCTGCACGACGACATTGAGAAGGTGGCGCAGGCTAACATCGTTGCCACCATCATTGACGGCGAAGAGGTTTATAGAAAGTAACTTTTAGATAATTAAAAATATGGAAACAAGATTTACAAAGACAGCTAAAATCTTCGACATAACCATTACTGCCATTGCAGGAATGTTGTCGGTAGGTGTCATGCTGTATGCCATCGGTCATTTCGGACTCAAAGAATCATGGCCAGAATTAGTGCTTAACGTGTTCTATGTGGCGTGTCTAGTCATGATATGGTTGTACTTCTTCAACCGCCTTGACACACACCGCTTCAACTACTGGTGTTCGGTGTCAGTAGGTATCACCGTGTTGCTGCGTGACATTCTGTTTCCGCCACCATTGATCAATTACCCATTACATTTGTCATGCCTTACCCTTTCGGTGTTCTTGGTGCTCTTGCTGACATACTTTTATGCCCGTAAGGATTGGGAGAGCTATACCAAGAGTAACCTATGGCTCATCTGTATTGTAGATATGATAATAGCCGCGCTATACAATATCGACATCTATCTTGAGCCGCAGGACGAATACACTGACTATCTGCTTATTGAAATCTGGATACGTCCCACCATTACCTATGGACTCGTAGCCTGTTTCGTAACGGAACAGAAAGTGAAGGATTGGGGGAGCTCTCTCAATCCCCCTAAAGAGGAAGAAAAAAAGGGTTAATGTTCAATAACTAAACATTTATGACTATGGATATCAACGAAATAAGAGAGAAAATGAGAGAGATGTACGGCGGCGAGAACAAGCCGATTACCGATGGTAATTATGATCAGTCGCTGGCCGTAAAGTGTATGAATGGTACTTTCGTAGGTAGGAAGACGGATAACATCACGGTGTTCAGGGGTATTCCCTATGTAGGCAAGCAACCCGTAGGCGACCTGCGTTGGAAGGCTCCAGTAGATGTTGTTCCCGACGATGGCGTCTATCAGGCCTATTACAATGCGAATAGCGGCTATGGCAACCCGTCGTTTGAAGTAGGTTCATTATATTATCTCGATGAAGACTGCCTGTATCTGAATATATGGAAATCGGATGAACCATCAGCCAAGAAACCGGTCATGGTATGGATTCATGGTGGTGCTTTTGAGTCGGGCGGTACCATCGACCCAATGTTTGACTGCATTAATTTGGTGAAGGAGAACCCCGAAGTCATAGTCGTTACCATAGCCTACCGACTTGGTGTGATGGGCTTCCTGCACCTCTCTCACCTGTCTGACGGCAAGGATTACCAAGACTCCCAGAATCTGGGACTCCTCGATCAGCTCAAGGCATTGAAATGGGTACACGAGAATATCGCAGGCTTCGGTGGCGACCCCGACAATGTGACCATTTTCGGTGAGTCAGCAGGTGCCGCCAGCTGTACCTTGCAGCCGCTGCTTCCGGGTTCCCATCAGTATTTCAAGCGACTCATAGCTGAGAGCGGTTCCGTCAACCAGACGAGATCTCCGGAAGAAGCTATCGAGTGTACCAACAAACTGATGGACGTGTTAGGTTGCAAGACCGTTGCTGACCTGTTGAAGGTGAGTGGCGATAAGCTGTTGGAAGCTTCTGCCATCAACTTTGTACACCAGTTACCCGAAAGAGACGGGAAGTATCTGCCCACCGATACCTTTGCAGCCTACGCTAACGGCGCAGCGAAGGATTTGGAGATTCTGGTAGGTTGCAACAAGGATGAAATGAACTTCTTCGTTTCCAGTTTCGGCAAGGAAGGCTGGGACAAGTGGATTGCAGACCGTAAGCAAGAGAAATATGCCAAGTTGCCAGCTGACGAGAAAGCACTGGTCGATAGCTTTATGAACGATGTGCAGGGTGATTACTTCCAGCCCGACAGCAGCCTTTTGAGCCAGGCGTGGTTTAATGTGCCTATCATACAGCTGTCTGAGTGCCAGACAAAGGCTGGTGGTAAAGCATTCACCTATTACTTTACACCCGAGTCGCCCGACCCCATCATGAAATGCGGACATGCCATCGAATTGTCAGTTGTATTCAATCATCCCGAGATGACTGCCGACACGGGAAGAGCGTTCGACGAGACCTTCTGCAAGACTATGCGCAAGATGTGGATACAATTTGCCAAGACTGGCAATCCGTCGCTCAGCGCAGACATTTCGCCCGACGGTAAGGCGAAGGAGTGGCCTCTCTACGACACGAAGGAAAAACCGGTGATGGTGCTCGATGAATTCGATATCCATCCAGCCAAGGAATCCGACTTGAAGATTGTCGATTGGGACAGGACCTACTTCCTGCTCAAGTATAACATGCTTTAGAATCGCTTCGCTCACCCCAGAAATTGGGGGTCTCGAGTCAAATCGTGTGTTGACTCGAGTCAGTAGGCGATTTGACTCGAGTCAAATTGAATGAGCCCCCAAATCGGGGGTTCATTTTTCGTTAATGAGGTTTGAAATGCGTTAAATAACGATTTTAGACTTTCAAAATCAGCAAAAATTGTTTCAAAATCTGCAAAAAGTGAGGTGGGGGCAAAATAAAATTGCTTTTTAAGAAAAATATTGTTATCTTTGCATAAAGTTAATTACTGAACCTAAGGAAGGAAAGTGGACTGAAACAAACTAAATGATATAAATTAGTATAAACAATTACTAAATAAAATATTTTATGATGTACAAACTAACAAACATTCTGCGAGGACGTCCGTGGCTCCTGCTGCTGACGCTCTTCGCATGGCTGATGCCTCAGCAGGCAGCTGCCTCGTATGAGGATGAACCAGCGAACTATTCCGTATCGTTGGGCGGCTCGAACATTGTGTATATTCAGGCACCAGTCTATGACCAGAACGGTGCCGACACGTGGGTTTACGATGGTAACCTGAAGGTGTCGGTGGAGGGTGGTGCGACTACGGACATCTTACATTGGTCGACGGAAGCAGACATTCCCGACGATCGTACGTGGGTGGACTGTACCTTCAGTACCACTGCCGACGGTTTCTTCGACATTACGTTAGGTAATTCGAGAACTATTGAGCGACTGAACAAGAATAAAGAACGAAAGCTTGCCCTGACACGCAACAGCGACGGCAGGACCTTCGAGTTCAGTGCCGAGTGGGTGGTGCCCTACAACCTGTTAGGCAAGAAACTGACGTTCTCCTGGTATGTCAAGCGTAATGGTAACTCCGCCACCGTCAGAAACAGAGAGGTGGCAGGTCTTAAGTCAGTGACCATCACCATGCCGGAGGCAGCAGCGAAACTGACGCCGTTCCTCTCTACTCCCATGATGAACCCCAAGAACCCGGGTATGTTGGAACTGCCTTGGTTCTTAGCTTCCGACAGTATCACCAAAGCTCACTACGAGTACGACGATGTCTTTGGTACGCACCATAAGGAGGAGATCAAGAATATGAACAGTGGCACCATCGAGCTCGATGCCAACGTGCCTCACAAAAACCTCCGTGTCGTCTGTAACTATAAGGTGATTGGTGACAAGGGTGTCTATGAAATCGAAGGTGTGTCATCGTCGACACTGAACGTTCCACTGATTCATGCGCCCATCGGAATGACCGCCCGACCTTTAGGCGACACGAAGGCGAAGGTGGAACTGACGTGGAGCGTTCCCTATCCGGACGATGAAGACTTGGTTTCCACCGACTTCTTCGTGATTCAGCGCTCGCTGACTGGCAAGGAGGAGGACTTCCATACCATCGCACAGGAGTTCTACTCCAAGACTACCAAGAAGACCACCTATACCTTTATCGACAGCACCTTGGTAGAAGCCATCCAAGCGGACATGCTGAAGAATGGCGGTACCTTAGACAACCTGACATACCGTGTGCGCCGTGCCATCACTAAAGAGTGGGGATGGGGAACGGACAACAACTGCGCTACCAACACTCGGTGCGTGGTGGACAACCTGCACCTGCAGCGTGTTGCTGACTACACGGCAAAGTGGGAGGATGAGCGTGCCTACACTGTGCGTGTGTCGTGGAACTATGCCGACGAGTTAGGTGCCGTATGGGACGACCGTGCCCAGATGGTGTTGCGCGTCATGTCAAGAAACAAGGCTGGCGAAGTGGTCGACAGTATGACGTATACGCTCGACCAGAACGAGCGCGTACAGCGTTATAAGATAGTGAACCTCACGCGCTCGTGTGTATATTATGATATAGATATGTATGTGGAGAAGGGTGAGTCACCCATCAACTTTGCTGAGCAGGTGACATCCTACTACTTCCCCATCCGCAATGCCAATGACTGGAAGGAGTTCAGAAACAAGGTTCAGGTGGCTGAAGGCAAGTACGACGTGAATGCCCGTCTCTATGCCGACATTACCACCGACCAACTCATCAGTTGGGAGTCACGTTATGCTTATCGTGGCGTTTTCGACGGTAACGGTCACACCATTACCTTCAACTTAGCGGACACAGGTCAGGAATTTATGGCACCTTTCCGCTATGTTGGCAATGCCACTATCCGCAACCTGCGTACGGCAGGCACTGTCAATACCAGTGCAAGATATGCGGCAGGTCTCATCGGCTGGACCATGGAAGGTGCCACGGTCAACATTGAGAGTTGCCGCTCGTCGGTCACGCTCAAAAGTTCTGTCAATGGCGAAGGACTTCTTGCTGGCTTCATTGCACGCCAGAGCGGTTCCAATGTCGTCATCCGCAACTGTAAGTTCGACGGCAGTTTCGAAGGCAACAATGCCACCAACAACCGCGGCTTTGTAGCATGGGTTGCCCGTGGCAGCAACCTGATTATCGACAACTGTGTCTTCGCCCCCGACTATATTTCCACCAAACTCGACGGTTGTCAAACGTGGGTTGGCTTGGACACTCAGGATGTTAAATATTCGAACGTCAACAGTTATGCCACCCGTGAGTATTCAGCATATATCGTCATCCGCAACGCTGACGACTGGAAAAAGTTCCGAACTATGGTGGAAGATGCCAAGAACCAGTACTGGGTGGATGCTGTCCTCGATGCCGACATCACCATCAGTGAGCACGTGGGAGTATCTGGAGGCGCTTACTACCGTGGCACCTTCAACGGTAACGGACATACCATCACCTTCAACAAGTCGGGCTGGTCAGAGAGTTTTATTGCTCCCTTCCGACACGTAGGCGATGCTACTATCAAGAACCTGCATATAGCGGGAACCATCTTGAGCAGCGGGACGTATGCCGCTGGTCTCGTGGCTCAAGTCGTTGAAGGTGGTAACCTTACCATAGAGAACTGCCATTCGTCAATGACTCTCAACAACACTGGAAGCGGCGACATGACCAGCGCTGGTTTTGTGGGTCGCGTCAGTGGAGCCAACGTCAACATCCGCAACAGCAAGTTTGATGGCAGTTTCGAGGGTAGCCAGAGTTACGGTCATGGCGGCTTCGTATCGTGGGTAACCCCCAACAGCAACGTCACCATCGAGAACTGCCTCTTCGATCCCGACCATATCAACACCAAACTCGATTATTGCGAAACCTGGGCACGCAAGGATGCCGATGCATCGGCTAGGGTGACGGTAACGGACAGCCATGCCACCAAGTATCTGCCATGTGAAATCAGGGAAATCGACGGCAAGGACTTTATGGTGCTGCGAAGCACTACGGACTGGGGATTATTCGTGGATGCATTAAAAACGAATCCCGCCACCAACGCTATCATGGATGCTGATTTTGGAATTGTCACCTCTGCGGACAACTTCAAGGGTATTTTTGATGGTAACGGTCATACACTGAATATTGATATTAATGGTGGTTCAACTCAGGCTATCGCCATTTTTAAGAATGCCACAGACTATACTATCAAGAACTTGCGCGTCACTGGTAAAATATGGGCTGGCATGCATTCTGCGACCTTCGTGGGTGTTAGTTATAGAACTGGTGGTACAGCGTGTAAGATATTGAACTGCCGTTCATCAGTCTCCATACAGGTTAATTGGACTTATGGATACATGTTAGGTGGTTTCGTCGGACGAGGAAACGGTGCTGACATCGTGAACTGTCTGTTCGACGGAGAATTATGGTGTAACGCAAATGACCCATGGGCAGGTGCTTTCTACGGCTTTGTGGATGGGTACTTAAACGGCGCAGTACAAAGTTGCCTGGAAAATGCGAAGTACACCTATATTAACCATAGTGGATTAAATATTGATGGAACACCAACCTCATGGGGTAATGGCATCAACCAATGGAGCTACAACAACTGGAGCTATCATAACGTGGGCGGAGCTAACAGTGTTGGCTCTAAGTCGGTAGATGACCTCATTAGTTCACTGGGTAGTGACAACTGGGAGAATGTTAGCGGCAATGCTGTTCCCAAGATGTTTAAGACCACTATTCCTGATAATCCCTGGTTAGCCCTAAGCACGACTCAGCAGGCAGAGACCTTAGGCATTGACAACTGGGAGGTTGTTAACGGCAAGGTGGTTCCCATCATGTCTACTAACACGATAGCAACAGTAACCAACGAGGAAAGCTTTTTGAACAATCTCGGCAATGGCTGGACGATGGAAAACGGTGTTCTCGTGCCCGCCACTACAACGCTCCCCGAGCCGACATCTAATGCCTTTGGCATCAGTACTGCCGACGATTGGAGACAGTTCCGTGACCTCGTGGAGGCTGCCAAGGGACAGAAGGACGTGAATGCCGTGCTTCTTGCCGACATCAGTACTAACCTGAGCATTGGCTGGGGCAGAGAAATTGCCTATCGAGGAACATTCGACGGCAACGGTCATACGATAACCTTCAATATCAGCGAAAGTGGTAATAACATCGCACTCTTCCGCTTTGCCAAGGACTACACTATCAGGAACCTGACCCTGAAGGGTAGTGTCAGGGGTGCCATTCACTCAGCAGGTCTCGTGGGTGTCAGCGATGCCAGCAGCGGCAAGCACAACACCATCACGAACTGTCATGTGTCGGTAGCTGTAGACTGCTCCTCGACCCATGCCGGAGGTTTCATCGGACATGGACAAAAGGCAGCCCACACCATCACGAACTGTCTGTTCGACGGCTCCATCAAGTGTAGTGGAAGTGGAACCAGAGCAGGTGCTTTCATCGGCTGGGACGACAGTCATGAAGGCAACATTATCAGTAACAACTTAGAGAACGGCAGTTACACCGTTACCACCGTTGGACTGAATAACTCCTATGTTGGTGGCGTTTACGGAAATAGTGCGAAGAATACCAACAACTGGACTTACCACGAATGGAGCGAGGCAAACCAAGTTGGCTCAATGACGACAGCCGATTTGGCAGTTCAGTTAGGCATCAACGCTTGGCAGGTAGTCGGTGACAAGGTGGTTCCTAAGATGAACGCTTCCTCCGTGACCAAGAGTGACGTGCCCGACTTCTACCACAAGAACACGGGTACCATTGACAAGGTACTGATGACGCAGACCCGCCAAAGCAGCGTACTGCTGTCATGGAACACCGACGGCAGCCCCATCGACTACTTCAAGGTGATGCGCCGTGTACAGGGCGAGGGTGATGACGCTTGGAAGGAAATAGCCACTAACATCGACCAGTTAAGTTACGAGGATACCAGTGTGTCACCGCTTGTCACCTATGAATATAAGGTGATCGGTGTGAACGACTGCGAGGGCATCAGCACTACCGAGACACAGACGAAAGTAGGAGAGAGCAAGCATACGGGACGCTTGGACGGCTACGTGCGCTTCAACGACGGTACGAGTGCTGCTGGTATTGAGGTGAACGTTTTCTATAAAGATAATAAGGTGGCGACCGTCTTCACCGATGAGAGTGGACACTATATTGCCGACGAACTGTCATATTATGGTGGAACAACAGTTAATTATGAAGTGAGCGCAGTGCATGACAGTGGTGCGAAATTCTTACCGGAGCGTACCGGTGTGACGTTCGATGCCCATAGCAACGACGAGTCGCTGCGCGAGATTGTCATCCAAAACGGTAAACGTTTCTCGGGTTATGTGATGTACGACGGTACGAGTATCCCTGTGAAGGGTGCCAACTTCATGGTGAACAGCAAGAAGATTCACAATGCCAAGGGCGACTTCGTGGAAACGGAGTATGATGGTAGCTTCTCGTTCTATGTGCTCCCAGGAAACGATACCATCCAGGTGGTCATGGACGGTCACACGTTCACTAATGACGGCTACTATAAGAGTCCGGCAGGTCACTACTTCAACGACAACGTGTCCAACACCTATTTCTACGACGCTACGAAAGTGAAACTGACCGGACGTGTCGTGGGTGGTGACAACCAGGGCAAGATGCCTTTAGGCAATAATCTCTCGAAGAATAACCTTGGTGACTCTCTCACCATTGTGCTTGCCTTAGAGGGCGACAACACGTCGTGGCTGGTATTCGACAACCAGAACCCCAACCGCACCACACGTGAGGAGGTGGTACGTCATCAGCGCAACGGCAACAAGCACTTCACTACGGTAAAGACCGAGCGTAAGCGTATGACCGTCTTGCCTGACGAGAAGACCGGCGAGTACGAGCTGTTGCTACCGCCAGTACGCTGGAAGGTACAGCAGATATACTGTAAGGGCTATCCTACCTTGTTCCAGGAGGGACAGGTAAATGAGGTCGTCGACCTGACCGACTGTCTCACGGCAAAGGACACCACTTACGTGGGTACCTATTATAGTGTTGACTCCGTCAGGATGGTAGACCCCACGCTCAGTTACAACGCTATTTACAACCGCATCTACCACAGTCCTGTGGAGGTGACCTACCGACAGATAGGCTATGACACGTTCGACTACTTCGGTGACAGGACGTACACCGCCAGCGAACTGACGGGTGAGTCGGTTCAGGTACCACTGGTCTATCCTGTGAAGAAAGAGAACTGGCCTGTCACCAGAAGCGACTCCCTGAAGGCTGTCTACACCTTCGGACACCCCGTGTTCAGCGTGGAGCGCAAGTACCGTATCCAGTTGCAGGTGGCAGAGCGTTATCAGTATAATAATGACCCGTCAAGCGGTGCCCCCGACCTGGTACGCCTTGGCGGTGGTAAGGCACGTATGCAGAACGGCATGAAGGGCTTTGCTTTGGAATCACTCATGGAGCCTCCTGTGGACATCGATAGCCTGGGACAGGCGATGTTCACCTTGCAGGCAAACCAGACCACCACGCTATTGTCGGGCGAGAACGCCTTGAAGACGGTGACCTTCACCGTGGAGCGTGACGGTACCTTCATTGAGGCAGAGCCGCTGCATGGCTACGTGCTCAATATGTTCCCCATCGGTGAGGCTCAGGATGTCATGACCGAAGGTGCGCCCATCCTGTACGACATCCTGCGTGACCCGCCAGGAGGCTATAGTACGAATACGCTCGCCAAGGGTGCTACCCTCAACAATACATTTATGATGAATCTGTCGCTGACGGCAGGCGTGTACTTTAACTATAAGGGAGGCAAGAAACTGCAGACCATAACAGCCACTGTGGCGACGATAAATACTCCGGCAACTTCCAAAGGTACTGCCGTAGGTCCCATCAACAACGCTGACACTTGGGATGCCACAGTAGACTTCCTGATGTACAATGCGCAAGGCAGCAAGGCATTCTCGCACTCGATGGTCGTAGGCAATAATATCAGCACCAGCGGTGACCCGTCAATGGTGGGTGCTGACGCTGACCTCTACATCGGTTCCGTGCAGAATGTCGTGGTGACACCGATGTCAACCATCCGCGCCGTGAACAAGAAGATGTTCGATGAGATAGCTGGTCGCCAGGGTGGAGTCAACAAGGTGTCCGAGGTGGCAAAGAATGTCAATTACGGCACGATGGTGAAGATTGCTGAGGGTAAGAATGCCAAGGGCGACACCCTCTACCTGATACGCGACGTGGCATTAGGCTATGGTCCGAAGATACAGTCGCAGTTTGTCTACTCGCAGAAGCAGCTGCTGACACAGATCATACCTGCCAAGGCGAAGGAGATTGTCAACATGATGTATCTTGGCACCAAGGCGGAGGCTCAGAAGATAGCCAACAAGACGAAGCGTCCGGTCTACCTGTCGCTGCGCCAGCCCACTGACTCGACGTTCGCCGTAGTGAACAAGGAGCTGAAGGGCCATGTCTTCAACGACAGCATCGACACGGCCAAGCCGGGCTACAACTACCTGGTGGTGATACCCAGTGACAAGAAGCCTGAAGACTTCAGCGACGAGGTGTCAGAGAAATATCAGATTATCAAGGCATGGGTAGACATGATAGCCAAGAACGAGATGGAGAAACTGCAGGCGAATGACCTGGTGACTAACTACGATGTGGCTGGAGCTGCGGGTGTGAACTATAGCGAGACCTTCGATGCCAGCTTCTCGAACTCGATGACACAACACTTCCCCGTCGCCACGGAGGTTGACTACTTCGGTCTCGGCAAGGGTGCCAGCAATGCCTTCTCTGCTCTCGGACTGGCTACTACGATTGTAGGTAGCGTTGTTGCCTCATTGGCAGAAATGAAGACATGGAAAGTGCCAAGTGCGGATTCTTGGGGGTTAAATGCCGACAATGGAATGAAGTCGGAGGTGACATTCTCGGGTAACACCGTTCAGTGGACGCTCGTCCCTGTGGTCTCTTACACAACGATTGGTACTGACTCGGAGACGAAGTCATACAACCGTACGGAAAGCTTCACCATTGCCACTGATCCGTCGAGTCATCTGAACGTGGATGTCTATCGCTCGCGGATTTCCACCGATTCTAAAAATGTGGATGTCTATAATATCTTTACGAACGACAACTTCAACAAGTACTATGGCATGGTGAAGGATCAGATGGTTAAAACACTCAAGAACGAGAAGATTGTGGGTCCGCGAAGCTTTGTATTCCGTACCCGTGGTGGTTCTACCCAGAATCCGTGGGAGGACCAGCGTGTGACGAAGATCTATGACCCGGGCACCGTGCTTGATGCCCGCACGCTGAAGATCTGCAACCCGAAGATCCGTCTCGACAAACAGAGCGTGAGCGGTGTCTCTGTCAATGACGCAGCCCACTTCACGGTATTCCTGTCCAACGAGAGCGAGAAGCCTGAGGCGACCGATAATCTGACCGTCTTGCAGTTGTTCGCTGCCGACCACATGAATCCGTTAGGTGCCAAGATCAGCATCAACGGTCAGACGATGACTACTGCAGGTATCCCCGTCACGGTAGTACCAGGTCAGGAGACGGCACTGCAGATGGAGGTTCGTGCCGGTCAGGGCTTCGACTTCGAGAAACTGGTTCTCGGCGTGATGTCACCCACCGACCCTGATCACACTACTGTTATGACCTCGTTCGACGTACACTTCTTGCGTGAGGCAGGAGGCGTGAACATTGCTGTGCCTGGCGATAAGTGGGTGCTGAACACCAACTCCCAGTTAGATTCGAAGCGTGGCTGGTACATACCTGTCACCATCAACGGCTTCGACCGCCACCAGCATAATTTCGACCACATCGAGTTCCAGTATAAGGAGTCGCAGCGCGGCGATGACGCATGGACGAACCTCTGCTCGTTCTATGCCAAGGACTCTCTGATGGCGAATGCCAACGGTGTGAGGGAACTGATACCCGAGAACGGCAACATTGTGACGCAGTTCTACGGTGAGGGCTGGGTGACCGAACGTACCTACGACCTGCGTGCGGTGCTCTTCTGCCGCAACGGCAGTGACTTCCTCACTACGCCGTCGAAGATTATCAGCGGTATCAAGGACACACGCCGTCCGCAGCTGTTCGGCACTCCCGAACCGAAGAGCGGATTGCTGACCTCTGGTGAGAATATCATCTTCAACTTCTCGGAAGACATAGAGCACAACTATCTGAGTGCCATCACCAACTTCGAGGTGAAGGGTGAGGTGAACAACAACAGCCTCTCAGAGATGGTGAGCGTGCAGTTTGACGGCAAGGGTAGTTTGGAGAGCGAGGCTAAGCGTAACTTCAACGGTAAGAACTTGACCATCGACCTGATGGTGAGACCTAATGAGACAGGACGTGACATGCCGCTGTTCTCACATGGCACCAATGGTCAGAAACTGCAACTGTGGCTGACGAAGGACTACAAACTGAAAGGCGTGGTGAATGAACAGGTATTCACGTCCGACTCTACCATCGTGAAGAAAGGCTTCACACAGGTGGCAATGACCGTCAACCAGACGGACAGTCTCGTGACCTTCTTCAACGGCGGTGTGCAGGCTGGTAAACAGCATAAGCTGACATCGCTGTATACCGGAACGGGTCCGCTCATCTTCGGACGCACCAACGAACTAGACCGAAAGGCAAGTCAGTACTACGAGGGACGTATGATGGAGGCTCGCCTGTGGTATAGTGCCATGGACGGTGGACTCATCGGTACGACCTACGGTAACCAGCGGTTGACAGGCTACGAGAAAGATCTTGTTGACTACTACCCGATGAACGAGGGTTCCGGTAAATATGTCAAAGACCACACGCAGGGAGCCAATGCCCAGATGATAGGAACCAGCTGGGCTATCCCACGCGGTATCTCACTGCACTTGGAGAAGGCTGATAAGGGCATGCTGTTGACGAAGGATGCTCTGAACCGTACCAGCGAGCAAGACTACACGCTGATGTTCTGGTTCAAGACCGATGCCGACGGTCGTGGTGCACTGCTCTCTAATGGTCGTGGCTTGAAGGAGGACAACGGTGCCGAGAACCAGTTCCATATCGGATTCGAAGGCGACAAGCTGATGTATCGCTCTAATGGCTTTGACATCGAGGTTCCTGGCAACTGGAGCGACAACAACTGGCACAACTTCGCCATGACGGTGAACCGTGGACGCAACGTGGTAAACATCTATATGGATAAGGAACTGCGCACGACATTCGAACTCGACAGCTTAGGTGGCATCAGCGGCGGCTATCCGCTCATCGGTGCAACCCGCTACGACGTGGTGAAGGAGAATGGCGATGTAGAGGTTGTCGACGGTACTGATGCCATGAAGGGTAACGTGGACGAGCTGATGTTCTTTGCTCAGGCACTGCCGCAGCAGCTCATCAGCACCTACAGCTCGAAGAGCCCCAGAGGTGACGAGGCTGGTCTGCTGACCTACTTGGGCTTCGACCGTATAGAGCGGCAGAAGGACAACAACCTCGAAGTGGTGCCCTATGTCTATAGCAAGAAACTCTATCTGGACGACAAGGGTGAGCCGCGCTATCAGCTCAACCCGGAGACGAAGGAGCCTACCGACACACTGGTACGTGACTACGTATTCGTTGATGATGTCGATGCCGTTAAGAAGCATCTCGCAGACGGTGATGCGGCACCTGTGGTACCTTACGAGGAAGTGAAGAACCTGAAGTTCTCGTTCATCGGCAAGGATAACCAAGTGCTGGTAGATATCGACGAGCCTGCCGCCAGGCTGAACCATCGCAACATCTACGTGACGTTGCGTGACATCGAGGACAGGAACGGCAACATGATGGCTTCGCCGAAGACGGCCTGCTACTACGTGAACAACAGCAGCCTGCAGTGGATGGTGAACAGGTATGACACTACTATCAAATATGGTAATGGAGATGCCTTTGAACTGCCGTTCTACAACTATGGTGCAACCTCCCAAAACTACAAGATAGAGAATTGCCCGAAGTGGCTCACGCTCGACAAGTACAGCGACGTGATAGCACCGCAGAGCATGGATTACGTCACAGCAACGGTGAGCAAGGACCTGAATGTCGGCACGTATAGCGAGATTCTCTACCTGACCGACGAAGAGGGCATCACCGAGCCGTTCTACCTGAACCTGACCGTCGAGGGCGAGCAGCCGGCATGGGCGCAGAATGTCAGTGGTGAACTGTTGAAAAACTCAATGAGCATCAGTGGACAGGTATATCTCTATAATGAGTTGGACACTGACTCCCGTGATATCGTGGGAGCCTTCGACAAGGAGAACGTATGTCACGGCTTTGCCAACATCACCCATGACGTACAGACTGGTGAGACGGCGCTCTACCTGACCGTCTACGACAGCGAGGCAAGCGGACTCGACCTGAATTTCCGTCTGTGGCAGTATAGCACCGGTCGTGAGATTATGCTGACGGCAACACCTGCCGTCAAGTTCGAGAGCGGAGCCGTACTGGGCACTGACAAGCCTGTGCGCTTGGAAGGCGGTAATAGCTTCATGCAATACTTCAGTCTGAAGGAAGGCTGGAACTGGGTATCGTTCAACGTGAACAGCGAACAGATGAGTGACCTGAACACACTGCTCAGCAGTATGCGTTGGAACGATGGTGACGCGTTGACCGAACTGGGCAGTCGACTGGTGATGACCTACGAGAAAGACAAGAAACAGTGGGTTGCATCAGGAAATACAGCGGGAGTGGTCATCTCACCGCAGAAGTCGTATGCCATCAAGGTGAAGGAAGACTGCAAGTTCCCCATTGGCGGTACCGTCATCACGGACGAGAAGGTACGCACCATTAAGCTGAAGCAGGGATGGAACGCTATAGGCTACACGCCGACCATCAATCTGCCCGTGGAGACTGCCCTGAGCGACTACTACGACCTGGCAGAGGATGGTGACGTGATCAAGAGTCATACAGAGTTTGCTTACTTCAGTAAGTCTGGCAATACCGGACGCTGGCGCGGTAGTCTGCAGTTTATGAAGCCTGGCGAGGGCTATATGCTGCTCCGCAAGAATGGCGTAGATACCTCCTTCGTCTATCCGTACTACGAAATGGGTAGCAGCGTCAGTGAGAATGGACCGCAGCCGACAAGTCGTGCCGCCTCACAGAAACGTAGCACGATGAGCGTATCGGCTACTGTGGCAGGCTTTGAAGCGGAGGAGGGCGACATCCTACTGGCATATAGCAATGGTGAGATAGTAGGTGAGAGTGTGCTCCTCGGAGAGTCTGAACCTGCTTACCTCAGCATCGCCGGTGACTCTCAACAGCCTATCTTATTTGCTATTGAGCGTGAAGGTGAGATCGTGGCATCTACCGCTGAGATCATGGCATTCAGTACGAATGCGGTAATCGGTAGTCCGGAAATGCCTACCGTCATCAACTTCATGCAAGCAGACTACGAGGACGGTGTCTGGTATACCGTTGGTGGTATCAAACTGCCACAGAAACCGACACGTAAGGGTCTGTATATCTATAATGGCAAGAAGGTCGTGGTTAAGTAACATTAAATAATGAGTATGATGAATAAAGTTAAAATAATGTCTATCCTGCTGGCAAGCCTCGTTCTGGGGGCTTGCAGCAGCAGCGACGGCGACAGCAACAACAGTCAGCAGGCCTACAGCGAGACCACAGTCACTGAGGCTCCTGCGTGGCAGATAGACTGGAGCTACAACCAGGAGCGTCCGAGCTGGACGGAACCCGATGCGACGCTCTATGAGAACTGGACCATCCTGAAGGTGCTGATAGAGGATGAGTTGAAACCTTACACCTCCGAGGGTGACATGATGGCACTCTTCGTGAACGGTGAGTTGCGTGGAATGGCGACTCCTGCTGTCATCGTAGGCAGTAATCAGGTGGAAAATGGCAAGTTTGTGATGAAAGCATGGGGTAACGAGACGGGGGCGGAGACGGTGAATATCTCACTGCAATACTACAGCCAAACGCTGAAGCAAATCTTCACCCTGTCTGATGTCATCAAATTCAGTTCGGATTTGGATACAGGTATTGAGTCGGACTATATCCCAGAGTTCACCAGCGGCTCTGCCAAGTATCCCGTGCAGAAGACAGTGGCGGTGGAGCCTCTCCTGACCAAGGTGGGCATCACGCCCGCCAGCGGAAACACGGTGGCTGCCTTCGTGGGCGAAGAGTGTCGCGGCACGGTGTCGCTCTCTGCGTCCGGCAGCACTCAGCTGCTCATTTTCGGTCGCAACGCCGGAGAATCGCTGACGTTGAAGTACTATGATGCTTCAGCTGAAAAACTGTACACCATCCCCGACGCTGTGAAACTGTAACAGCGGACAAACGGTAGCGGGTTCGACTCCCGCTACCGTTACAAGAAATACTAAAATAATCATTGCTGATGTAGAAAGTCGGAAGCTGTTGTTATGGCTTGAAGCCATTCTGCCAGACTGCTTTCACTCCATCACAGACATCGTAGAGGATATGGCGGCCTGTGATGCGGCGACCTGCCGGTAGGAAACCGCAGACAAAACGGGTGATGTGGCGTCGGATGTTGAAATCCTTGGGGTCATCGACACCAATGCTTTCCACGCGCAGACTGAA
>Ga0256407_10003185_pt1 | contig 29750 bp, 2 predicted proteins | sample RumenRJG_04DNA_FD_193489 | JGI IMG/M metagenome (GOLD analysis project Ga0256407, IMG submission 193489) | Bovine rumen microbial communities from Lethbridge, Alberta, Canada - RJG_04 | ecosystem: Host-associated > Mammals > Digestive system > Stomach > Rumen | place: Canada: Alberta | collected...
TGGGGATTGGGGATTGGGGATTGGGGATTGGGGATTGGGGATTGGGCCCAATCCCCAATCCCCAATCCCCAATCCCCAATCCCCAATCCCCATGAAATATTTAAAATAATTGTTTTTTTAATATTTATAAATAAATAAAATTAATTTAATTTTATAATTAATATAAAAAATAAGAATAAAATAATAATATTATTAAATAAATAAAAAAATGTAAATTTAGATGAGAATATAGAAGCTAAAGATATTGATTCATAATTTCATATTAACAAGAAAAATGTGAAAGATTTATTGAAAAAATTGAAAAAATAAATATTATTTTTTAAATTATTCAAAATAGTTATTTTAATTATTATATTTAATTATTTATTTTATTTTAATTAATAGTTTATTTAAACTTTTTCGTCATCATCTTCTTTTATCTTTATTTTTTTTCAACTAAAAAATCATAAAGCATCATTATATTATTTATTTTTATATTATACAATTTTAATTCTTCTAAATTTTCATTGAATTTTTCATTTGAATATATTTCATCATCCCAAAAATCTGATTGTTTAAGATAATCAACAATATTTTTCCTATTAAATTTAATTTTATTTTCTTTATCTTTTTCTCTGAATAGCACAAGTGTTATGAAAAGCTTAATTGCAATTTCTAAATCTTCTGGATTAATTAAATTTTGTTTTTGAAAAAATTCATCTAATTTTTCCATTGATTTTTCATTTAATTGATTTTCAGAAGAAACTTCTATATTTTCTTGATAGTTTCGAATCTCCCCTTTTATTTCATCAAATATTATTAATAAGTAATTATAGAATATCTCAAATACTTTATTAATTGTGAATTTATTTTTTTCATCAAATATAGTTAAAAATTCATTTGATGTATTAAAATCGAAATTTTTTAAAATATCAACAATTTTTGTATGACCTTTAACAACGCTATCATTTTCTTGTTTGTTTTTTTTGATATCATTTAAATGTTCAATTAAAGACATAAAATCTTTAATTATATTTTTGCATTTATCTAAATCATCCTTATTACCCTTTATAAAATTGATAATAAAAATTTTTTCTTCAGAAGATAACTCTTTTGCTTTATAATTCTTTTTAAAAGTTGCGATAATATTTGCTTCTTTGGCTTGATTATCAAATATTGTATAATTATATACAAATTGGATTATAAGTTCTTCATCTAATAATTTTTTATTTTTAAGTAGTAATTCCGTCATGTTTTCTTCAATAGCCGGAAAATCTATTTTAAATAAATTATATTCATTATAATTTTTAGTATCTATTATTATTCTATAAGAGTTATTATATAAGACATCAACAAAAGAAAATTTATTAAATGTAAATATTTCATCTTCTTGTATTTGTTGGGCATTAATCTTATTTTTGCTATTATAATCAAATACTCCTTCATTAATTTTTATATTTATTAAATTATTTAATTCATTATTTTGTTGCTTAATAAATATTTTATAAATGCTTATATAAGTTTTCCCAATTTCATTATTATTGTCAATAAAAAAATCACTTAAATAATTTTTATCAGCATTTAATTTAATTTCTTCTCCATTATTATTTTCCAACTTTAATTTATTATAAAATTTAATAAATTTATCAATTAATTTTGAATTTTCAACATTTTTATATAAATCAGTATCTTTTAAAAGTGTTGTTTCTGCATATTCTTTAGTAATTTTATGAGAATATTTTTCATTAATTAAATTTAATGTTTTATTAAATAAGTTAAATTTATCTAATGAATATTTATTTTCTTTTGTTTTTATATTTTTTTTATAATTCAAGTATTTATTTAATAAAGGATATTTAATTACTTCATTATTTTTTAATTTATTATCCATTATATAATTTTCATTTAAATAATCAGAATAATAAAAATATTCGTAATTTGGATATTCTTCTTTTTTATATTTATGATCTTTCTCAAATTTATCTTTTAACAGATTTAGAGAAGAATTATTGTCAATACTATTTATTTCAATTATCTTATTATATTTTTTAATTTCCTCAATTGATTTCTCAATCTTTTCTTGAATTAAATTCTCTAAATCTTTTTCAAATTCAATAAGTTCTTTATATTCATTAATACATTCTTTATCATGTAATTTTTCAAATAATTCTTTAAATATATAATTCATAAATATTTCAATTGATTTAATTCCTTTTTTTGATAATTCATTTGATAAAAGTTCAAAACTTTGATTTATTATTTCTCCCCAACTCATTTCTTTAGGTTTATATTTATCAAAACTTTCTAAATTTGTAAATATTCTTGCAAAGAATAAATGAGAATATAAAATGTAATTTAATAATCTAAAAGAAATTTGACTTAAATTCCTAATTACTTTATTATCATTTAAATAAAAATTTTTATCTATATTAGAAGGCAGTCCTTTACCTTTTTTATATAATGGAATTATATATTTATCTTCAAATGACTTTAAAGTCATATAGTTTATTTTTTCAAAATTTTCTCTCTTTTCTTCATCCTTTTTTAATAATTCAATTTCATGTTCATCTTTAAATAATATAACATATTTATCATTTTTTATAATTTCATGTTTTATTTCTAATTCTTTTTCTCTATTTATTTTATTAAAATGATTCCATATAATTTCTCCACAATTGCAACATTTTATTTCTCCTTGAACTTCTAGGGAATTTAAAGGAATAGTATAATAAAATCCTGTTTTACATAAGCAAACAAAACAGCATTGATTCGGTTTTTCAATGAAAATATTTTTAATTTCAGAATATAATTCAAGATATGGCTCTTTTCTAATATCACTTCCAGGATAATATTTTTCTGATAAATAGCAAACTTTAGCTTTATCATATAAAGAAAAAAATATATAATCATTATCAATTTCATCATCTCTTTCTTCAGATAAAAATTCATTAATACAATATCTATAGCCATATAATACTGCTTCTATATTATTTGAATTTATATTGTATTTATCTTTAATTTCTTTATATTTTTTTGGATTAAATAAAAATTGTATTAAAGTAAAATATTTATTATTTTCGTATAAAGGTTGACATATATTTTCATAAAATTTTATATAAAATTCTGATGTTTCAAAGTTTTCTCTATTTAATCGAAATAATATTAAATTACTTGATGCAATATAAAAATTATCTATATTCAAATTATCTCCTATTTCGACTTTTTTAATTTTATTTTTAAATTTATCTTTTTTCTTATTTTCTAATATTTTGTATATTCTTTCATAATTTTCATTATCTAATGTCTCAAATCCAAAATTAATTCTTTCATCTTCTGGGAATTTTAACAATACTTTAAAATCTTCATATTCTTCTAATTTATATTTTAATATATTATTTTTATTTAAAAAAACATCTATTTGATATTTATTAAAAAGTATTTTATAAATATAAAGTCTTATCGTTTTATTCATAGTTTTTTTTTCATTAAGAAAGTCAATAATTTTTTGAGGTTCTTTAAATTTTGCTTCATCATCCTCAAACATCTTAATAAATATTTGGCAAAAAATTTTTATATATGCTAAACAAAATAATTTAGTAGTATATTTATTATTTCTTTCATATTTTTTATTAATTTCTATTATTTCTTGCAAAAAATTGATACAATCTTTAAAAATATCTAATGGTTCTTTTTCCATAAGTAACGAGTCTTTTTCTTCTTTAGAATCATGATAAATATTATTGAAATAAATTATTGAATTTTTTTCAAAGAAATATAATAGTGTTTCTGTTAAGGACAAAAAGTTGTCTTGTTCACTGTCTAATAAATTTTTTTCGATTATTTTGATATATTCATCATTACTTAATAATAAATTTTTTCTAGTCCTTTTAAAATCTTTATTCACTTTTATTTGCTGTTTAAATAATATTTGAAATATATTATTTGATTTTTTAATGATTTCTTTTTCTGAAATTAAATATTCAAGTATTTTGGCACGATAATTAACATTACTTATTTTTTTTATTTCTTTATAAAATATATATCTAAGCGTATCATAATATTTATCATAATATATATTTCCTTTTTCTATCACTGCTTCTTCATTTGCAATTAATAACTCTCTATATATGTCATCTAAATTACTTATAAGTTCATTAATTTGATCAGATTGATTACTCTGAATAATTTCTGCACTCTTTCTTAAATATTTTCTTATAATATTTATTTTCTCAATATCTATTTCTTGGAGCTTTTGTAATTCAATTACTTTTATTAATTCATCAATAATATACATCTCATTTAAAAATAATAATAAATCATCATTCAAATTTTGCATAATAATATTTATTTCTTTTAAATTTCTATAGTATAAATTTATTTCAACTCCGTCATTTGCCCAAGTAGATTTAGATATGATCAATTGAATTTTATCAGATGTCAAGCAATAGCATATACTAGCTAATAATATATAGAAGCATTCATTTACTTCCTTAGTATATTCTGGATTTCTTTTTTCATTAAAAATATAGCTTATCTTTTTACAATTATCTAGAATTAATTCTTTGATGTTATTAAATAATTTTTCTCCATCATCATTAAAAATTTGTTTTGATAATTCAATTATTTTTATAATATTTGATATAAAATTTACATTTGATTCTATCCATATTATTTTTAAAAATATAATTTTAAGAGGTTCTTTAATATTACATTTCATAATTTCATTTTTTTCATTAAATCTCAAATTTAATAATAAATGGACTATTTCATTATTTAATTGAGTTTTTGAATAAGAGTTTATATATTTTTCCAAAAAAAAAGTTATATAATCTTTTAAAATCAAATCAGGCAAAATTGTATTCATAATCGAAAAAATAAAAGTTTCTTTACTTATTTCATCATATATATTAGATAATAAAATTTCTTCTTTTTCTTTAAAATTTATAATTTCTTTGTCGATATTCAAACTAGAGTAAATTCTTAAATTTTTTTCACTATTAAAAAATTCGACATATATATTTCGAGTTATGTAATTTGATATTTTTTCATAAAAATTATAGAATCCTGGTATTATAAATTTAAATGAAAATTTAGGCTCATATATTTTTTCATTTAAATTTATCTCATTTATAAATTTATCTTCCAATTGAATAATTAAATCATTATCTATTCTTTCAAAATTGTTCTTTTTATTTTCCACTAAAGTTGTTAAAAAATTATTGCTTTCTAATACTTTAAAAATATAAATTAAATAATCACTAAATATTTGTTCTTTAATATAATCTAATAAACAAGATATAATATCAGTGCTATTTTTATTTATATTTTTCAATATTTTTTCTAATAAACTTTTGCAAGTTCCTTGAGCTACTTTATCATTATTTATTAAATCTAAAGCTTTTGCTATTATTTTACATTTAAAATCTACTTCTTCATCCATATATTTAGTAATCTCATCTATATAATTCTCTTCATTTAATGAATTAAACTCATCATCTGAATTATATACAGCTGTACTTTTTTCAAATAATTCTTTATATACAAAACTTGTTAAAGCTCTTTTGAATTCTCTATTCAAATCTATTTTTTCAGGGTCATTCAATATATCAATTATATTTTTGTCCAGAAAATCTTGTAATTTAATATTTTTTGAATTTAAATTATCTAAAAAAATTTGATTAATAATAGGATTTATATCAGGCATAGAATAAATACTTTCATTAGTATTTGGATTAAAATTTCTATTAATATGAATTATTAATATATAATTATATTTATCTTCCTTGAAATTTTTAATAATAAAATTACTTATAAATTGAATTTTGTTTGAATTTATATGCTCAAAATGAACTATAATATTATTCGATTTTTCTTGATTTTCATTCTTGTTTTTCATTTCATCTATTTTATTTATTAATTGATCCTCATTTTTTATTTCTGAAACTATAAAAGACATTTCATTATTAGAACCATTAATAACAGTTGATAAACTAGAAAATGTATATATTATTGAAATTTTGTAACATTTATTTTCTTCATCAGATATATATTCATAAAAATTATAATATTTTTTATCGTAATATATTTTTCTAATAATATGTCTTTCAGGTAAAATAACAATTATATCTTGTGGTAATAAATTAATGATTTTATTATATAATTTTTCCTTTATCTCCTCTTCATTTATATTTATAATATTCTTCTTTTTTTTAATTTCAATATCTAAATTATAAATTAAGCCTTCAATTTCTTCGGTTTCACAATTAATTAACAAATCTTTAAGATTATATTTAATAATAGACTTTTTGAAATTATCTATATAATATTCTAGATTAATTTCATCTATTATTCCTTTTGTTAATAATATTTGTTCTTTATTTAATAATTCATTAAAAGTAATTTTCATTTTTTCAAATCTATTTAAGAGTGGCATTTCAATTTTATCCATATTGTCTCTATCAACAAGTATAATAATTCTAAATAATTCATTAATAGGAGTTAATATTTTTCTGAAATTATCCAAGAATATATTAGTACATTTTTGTTCATCTTTTATTTTATAATTCATATAATACATATCATATAAATATGCATGAATTTGGTCTAAATTCTGTAGTATAATCAATTTTTCATTCTTTTTTTCTTCAGGTTTTGCATCTTCTCGAATTTCATTTATTTTTTTAAATTTATATTCGTTATTATTATCATAAAAAAGTGGACTTCCTTCATATAATTCTATTTTTGATTTATTAGAATTTTGAATATTTATAATTTGATATATCAAAGGTGATAAAGATGGCTTAATTCCTAGTAATAAATAACGGGAATTACAATTATCATTAATATTATCATTGATACATTTGTTTAAATCATATTTTCTGCAATTATCATTTGAAATTTTATATTGAATTTCTTTTTCTTCATCACATATTTTATTATATATTTTTTTAAATATAAAAACTGAACTAATTTTTACTTTTTCTCTATTATCTCTTTCCATTCTTCTTTTAACATTTGAAGATAATTCTAATATAGAATAAACCGATTTTATTCTTTGGTTTATTTCACTGAATGATAATTTAAAATTAATATCAATTTCATAATCTATGCCCCCAAAATTTCTTTCAATATATTTTTCAATAATATCTTTAATTTCAATGTGATCTGAAATACTAAGGTTTCCAATTTCTATGGCAATTCCCTTTATTAAATTAAATAAATCTCCATTTCCATGAAAATCTATATTAATTGTTTTTTCTTTTTTAAATAAATTTTTAAATTTTTTCATTCTTTTTATCTCAGAGAATTCAAATTTTGTCAAGTCTATAAGTTGTTCTGATGTATTTTTTTGTGAACTCATTTCCTTATATACTAATAATTCCTTTATAAAATAAAGAATATTTTTATATTCATAATATGTTTTAACTAGAATATCAAAAATTGGTTTATGATTTTTATATAAATCTTCTGAAATATTTTCAATAATTGCTTTAGAAGTAATTAATAATTGATCAATCTTTATATGAGATTTTTGAATTGATAAAACTATGAATCTATTGAGCTTTGCTGCATCTAAACTATATCTACTTATCCCTATAAAACTTATATTTTCATTCATATCTTTAGATTCAAGTTTGGAATGTAATATTTTAAGTGGATTAGTTTTTGATTTTTCTGATAAATCTAATTCATCGAATAAAATCATTGATATAGGAAAATCTTCTTTTGTAATTTCTTTCTTTTTTAATTTTTCATTGAAATAATTATACTTCCCTTCTGCCATTTCAAATAATTTTATAATATCTTCAGGATTAGTTGATTCTGAGCCTTGAAAATATGTCAGTATTATTTCAGGATATAATCTGAAAAATTCATTTTTTGAATATCTCCCTTTTAATGATTTCGATAATAAATCAGCACTCAAGCTTTTACTAGTCCCTGGCTCTCCAATCATAATCAAAGGAATTTTTGACATTATAGATATAAATAATAAAAATAAATTTTCTTTTAATATATTGCTTTTTCCAATTCCTTTATCTATTTCAATTATATTTATTAGAAATTCTTCTTCTGCTTTAACAAAGTCACTAAACTGAGATATTTTTTGGCCTCTCAAATCAATCTTTAATTCCTCAAATTTTATATTATCAATTAGACTTCCTTCTTCATATTCCTCATTTTTTGTATTTTCTATGTCTGCTTCTTTATTTTCTTCTTTATTATTTTTATTAGAATTTACTAATTTCAATAATATTCGTTTTAACCTGATATCAAATTGAGTTCTTGCTGATTCATCTATTAATCTTATATAATAACACAAATAGATTGAGCAAATAATACTTTTAATTTTAAATAATTTTTCTTTGTCGTTGGTTTTTTTATTTAAATAATCATATTTTTTAGAAAAATAATTTTCAAAAAAATTTACGTATTTAAAAAATCTTGATATATCTCTTAAAGAAACAATTGAAGGATCAAATGTTTCCCTTAAATATTTATGGCATTCAAAAATAGCATTTTTAGTTATTTCATGTAATTCTTTTTCTTTTTCTGAAAATAATTTTTCTATCATATTATAAATATATTTTTTTTCATCTTCTTCATTTATTGAACCAAAATTAAAAACAAAATACAATAAAGATTGTGGAAGAGGATTAACCAAATAAACTAATTCATTTTCATTTTCTTCTTGTCTATAAAATCCAAATTTTTCTGTAAATGCTTTTCTTTTTCTATAAGGATTGCATGCCCCAATTAATCTAATATTATCACTAATTATTTCTCCATTATATGTTCTATTAATAAAAATTTCAGTTAATAAAGAAAAAGATAGGGATGTATTTATATCATCAAAAAGTATCCAAATTTCTTCTTTTATTTTTTCTGATTTTTCAATTATATTTTTCATTTCTTTATATATAATTTCATCCGTAGTGCCAGGATGAAGAATAATTCTCTTAATATTCATTTTTCCATTATTTAATATTTGATATAATTTTTCTATTAATAAAGTTTTCCCACATCCGGTCTCTCCCATTATAATTACCGGTATATTAGCTTTAATTCTATAAAATAATAAGAGCATTTTTTTGAAATTATCATTTGTTATAATATAATTTTGAGTTTTATATTCCAAAATAGACAATAAAGATTTTTTATCATTTTTTTCCACTTCTATTTCATTATCAATTTCAAATATTTCTTTCATTATTTTTAAATAAAATTTTGAATAATTATATCTGGTAGATTCTTTTTCAGATTTGTTGATATTTTCAATTAATATTTTCTCAATAATTGAAAATAAAAAGGGATTATCAAATATTTGAGGTTTTAATTCTTTTTCATATATATCAAAATAATAATTATTCTTATCTTGCATTTGTTCTACATTATCAAATTTTTCTATAAGATATTTTGTATATCCTTTCAAAGCATAATAAGTATTAAATTTTGATAATTCTTTTATAAATGTTTTGATTTCTTTTTTATCTTCTAAATAATTAATTAATTTAGATTTAAATTGTGTAAACTGGGAGATAATAAGAGTAATAAATATTTTAATTTGATGATATGAATAATTTTCAAATCCTATATGTTCTTTTATAAATTTTTCTATTTGTTGATTAGAATTAATATTAAAATTTTCATTAAAAATTTGAATAGTTTTTTCTTGCAAATCTAATTTTGGAATTTCATTAATTCTTATATTTTCAACTTCAAACATTTTTAATATATTTAATTTTGAATAATAGTTTTCAAAACTATTTGAAATTTCTATATAAATTTCTATTTCTTTAGGAATATAAATAATACTTTCACTATTAATATAAAATTTAGTTATCAAAAATGAAAATAAAAATTCATTTATGATTGATATTTCACTTGATTCCTTTAAATCTAAATGTATTGCAACTTTTTCAATTTTTTCACTCTGTTCGTCTTTTATTTTTTTTAATAATGCATATAATTTCTCACAAAGAATTTTTTTTGATAATATTCCTCCAACAGTTAAATAATAATATTTTTTATTTTTTGATAATATTAATTGTTTTATTCTATATGATTTTCCTAAGCCACATATATCTGAGGTAATTATTTTGATATTTCTAAATTCAAAATTATTAGTATTTGTATTAGTTCTTTTTAAAGCACTCATTTGCTTTTTTCTCTCAATTTTGGCCATTTCTTGAATGTTGAATTTTTCCAATTCTCTCAAAAAAGAATTATTGTGCTTATAAACAAAAACGATACATGATTTTAAATATAGATTTGCTTTATTTTTCTCAATATTTTTTTTTTCAGTTTCATTATGTATTTTATTTTTATATGCTATTATTGAATCGATATAATAATTCATAATATTCTGTTGAAATTCAGAAAAACTATCATTAATTTCAACTACAAATAAAGTATTATAATCACATAGAATAGCTCTATAAAAAAAAGCTTGAATTTCTTCTATAGATGTTCCTTCATTAGTAAATAATATATTTTGAGCAACTGGTGCTTTTGAAATTTTATCTATAAATATGTTAAAAATTAATTCTTCCATAGATTCTTCTTGATCACATTTGTATAAATAAAAACCTTTATATTTAGCTTCACTTTTTATTAACATTTTTTTATAATGCTTTTCTAATGATAAATTATTTCTCCTAAATAAACTAATTATATAATCAGAAATATTATCAAAAGAATTGTTAATATATAATTTATATTGTTCTACATAATCAAGTTCTTTTTTTGCATTGCATTTTTCTCCATCAATAAGATTTATTTTAGTGCCTGTCATGTTTAAAATATATCTTTCTATTTCATAGACATTTGACTCATCTTCTAAATGCTTTATTACTTTTCTAAATAGTTTTCCATATAAAAATCTTAAATATTTATTCTTTCTGTAAATTATATCTAATTGGGAAATTTGTTCTACCTTTGCACTGAACAAAAATTCTTTTATTTCTTTAAAATTTTTTTCTATATTATTTAATAAATATTTTTTATATGGATATTTTATTTCTATAATAATTTCTATAGGTAAACTACTTCCTTTTATTCGTAAAGCTTTTATATTATCATATATAATTTCCAGTTCTGATATTATATTTTTAAAAAACAATAATTTATTGCATTTTTTTTGATAATTTTGTACTTTTATTTCTTCGAGTGGTTTTATATAGATATTATTTTTTAGATGTATTAATTCATCAATATTCGTTTTATTCTCACCATAATTAAATTCTTCATCATCTTGTTTAAAAATTAATCTTGCATCTTTAATAATTTTATTAACTTTTTCAAATAGATTATATTGAATATTATCATTTCTATCCAATTCAATTATTGAAGAATAATTTTTAGAATAGCTTTCGAATTTTTTAATTTGTTCAGCTCCAAGTTTTTTAATATCATTAAATATTTTAAAATTATCTTTATCTTTAAATTGATTAAAAATCTTAATGCATGCATCTGTATCTTGTATGTTTTTTAAAGTTAAATTCTGAATTATTGGATCTATTCTATCTTCTAAATATGTAATATTAAGATTTTTTTTTGATATTAAAAAATCAATTGCTTCCTTTTTTTCATATAAAGAAGTGAATATTTTATAATAATTTATTTTTTCATTATAATTATATATTCCATTTTCTTTTAATTCATTTAAAATTATTTTAAGCTCTTCTAAATCCACTGTTGACAATTTTTCAAATCCTTTTGGGAAATTTTTATTCCAATTAGTATCATTTGGATTATAACATTCAAAAAAATATATTATACTTTTTAAATCCATTTCATATTTTTTACTTTTGAAAATTATAGTTAAATCATTTATTAATTCTGTATTCTTATTAATGTTACAATACTTTTTAATTTGATTAATTAATTGGTTCGCCTTTGAATCATTATTTTTTAATATATCTTTTATTTTATTAAACGTTGTCTTGTTTTTTTCATATATTAGTTTAGCAGATATATTATCTAATATAGAATCTTTAATTTCATCTAATTTAGATAATGCATTTTTGAATCTTTCTTTTTGATCATTTCCAGATGTTTCATCATATATTATATTAAAAAGTATAAAATCTTTTACGCAATCGACTTGAAAACAAATTGGTTTATATTGAACTTTTGAATATTGGATTATATCTTTTGTTTCCAACTTATTATAAAATTTTACAGAATTTTCCTTTAAATCTTTTATAACATTTGTTATTTCTCTTATTGTTTCTAAATACTTGTATCTATGATAAATAGAAAGAGTATTTTTTATATAATTCAATTCATTTATATCATTATTTATTTCAGCAATTTGCCTCATTTTTTCTTCATAAACAGCTTCAGGATTATATTCTTTAAATATAATCTTTATCAATTGTAATCTTTTAATCACAACATCTTTTCCATTCTTCAAAAATGTTTCTAATGTTTTTTTTTCTATATCTCCTTCAATATCATTTCTTAAATTAATTAACAATTGTTCTAATTCGACATCAATATCTTCAATTGATATTTCTAATTTTCCCTTTTCGTATAATTTAATTAATAATAAAATTTTTGAATTCTTATAATTTGAATAAAATTCGACTCTTGTAAATAAGCAACTTTTAATTAATTTTTTTAAAAAATTAATTTTATTGTCTTTCGATAAACTATCAATTAGAATTATGATATTATCAATATTATCCATATTATTTAACAATTTTTTATAAATATATTCTCTAATTGGCTTATATACATCTTTTTGGCATATTTTCATTAATTCATTATAAACCATAGGCTTTATTTTTTTGCTTAATTTATCAACTTTTTGTTCTAAAAAATCTAAATTTTTTTCTTGAATAAATAAATAATTAGAAAATATAGCTATAACTTTTATAATTTCATTTAATTTTTCTCCATATAATGAATTTATCTTTTTGACAAATTTATCATATTTGAGTTTAAGTTTAGGTAAAAAGGATTTATCTTTTGATATCTTATTAATATCAATTAATTCTATTATATTCATAAATATATAAATATTATCTATTTTTGAAATCATTTTATTTGTGAAGCTAGTTATTTTTTCTTGGAAAACGTCTTCAAATTTAAATTTTTTAAATGTTTCAATAAATTTACTATCAATATGGTTAAAATCAATATAGTCAAATATATTAGAATCTCTTTTTGGATCATTTTTATATTTATCATCTATATAATAGGGATGATATTCTATTATTATTCCAATTATTTCTTCATTTGTAATTTCCTTATTATTTTTAAAATAAAATTTAATATTATTATCTATAGATTTTGCATATTCGTCATTATCAATAAATTTTTTTATATCATTTTTCATTTTTTTTTCATCATCAATTTTTGAATTATTAAATAATTCATCTAATAAATTAGCATATTTTTCCAATGTATTTCTTATAGTAAAGCAAATAGTTATTCCTAATATATGTATAGCATTAGGTTCTTTATAATGCTTTAAAATATTGAGCCAAAAGTTACTATTAAAATAAATTAATAATTTTTTTTTATTTCGAGAAAAATCTATAATTGATTCTATTATAGCAATTATATTTTCAATTTCTTTACCTTTGCCTTCTTTTTTTATTTCTAAATTTGATTTTATTTTAATTGTTTTAAAATTTGAATCTCCATATTTTTTAAATATAATTTCTTTTTTTTTATTTATTATATCAATAAATGATTCAATATCTAATATATAATTTAATGAATTTTCAAAAATATTAAATTCTTTATTTTTAATAATATAATTAATAAAATTTTCGAAAAATCTTATATCTTGATTTAAAGGATTCAAAATATTTGAATAATAAATAATTAAGATTTCATATAAGGTATCACTCGATTCTTTATATAATTTTGAAAAATATTTTTTGAAATTTTCATAATCATAATAATTTAAATAACTAAGTAAAACCCCATAAATATTAATAGGATTATATTGATTAGTTTTTATTATATTATCTGCATCAGATATAATTTTATTAATTGCAGATAAATAAATTTTTAAATCTTCATTTCTATCCATATTTTTTTCATTTTTATTTTCTTTATTCATGTTTTTAAATTCTTCAGTTAATTGTATACATAAATTTTTCTTATCATAGATATTCACAAATAATGATATCAATAAATAAAATCCTTTCTTTTTACTATATAATTTTATTGTTTCTTCATATAAATTATCTATTTTTTCTTCTTCTTTATTTTCTTTTAATGCTGCTATAAAAATTTCCAATTTTTGAAAATAATTTATAATATTTTGATCCTCATTTCTTTTTGTTAGAATTGGAAGAAAATTATATTCTTTTGTTAATATAATATCATAATAAAAGGATTTTTCATCAATGATAAAGGAAATAGTATAAGTTTTTCCTCCTATTACAAAAGACATATTGATTTTATTTTTCTTTGGGTTATTATCCAATTTTATAAATAATTTAAAAACTTTTTTGTAAAAGTATAAACCTTCATTTTGAGAAAAATCATTTTTATTATAGATATTCTGAATATCACAATTATTATTTTTAAAAAAAGAATCATTTTGTTTTTCAATTTCTTTTCTTTTATATAAAACAATGAAGTAAATTTCTTTTTCTCCTTCAGATTTCAATCTAAATGATTCCATATTATCTTAATTAATAATTATTTGGGCTTTTAGCTATAATTATTATCATTCTATTACAATAAAGATACATATCAAAATTAGTTAAGAGCTAAAAAATAATTAATTAATTTACGTCAAAATTAGTTAAGCAACCTATTTTATATATTAAGAAAAACGGCTCTAATATATAATTTATCATTATGATCACTCCCGTTAGTTTGGTTGAGCATTCTTCCAATGTGATAAATTCATTAAATGAAGAATCACAAAAAGTCAAAACAGATGAAATATATTTTTGTATATTATATCCAAGGAATGAAAAAGAAAAAGAAAAAGATTTTTTGTTTACAAAATATGAGTCAGAGCCTGCAAAGATATATTCTAAAGAAATAAATGGACAAAATGGAATCTTTCTATACGAAAAAGTTTTCAAATTAAAAAGAAAAAAGAAAAAGAAAGAGGATGCGAAAAAGCATGGAGATTCTAAAACTGATGAGTCAAAAAAGAAAAAAGGAGCTAAAAAAGAAGAGGATAATAAAAAAGATGAAGAGGCTAAAAATAAAGATAAGAAAAAGAAAGATCATAAAAATAAAGATGATAAAAAAAATGATGAAGAAATTGAAATACAATTTCAAATTGGAGAAAAGGATAATTATTTCATAAAATTTAATGCCGAAGATAAATCTTTTTATTTCGATATTGAATTAAAAAGAGGAAATAAATTTTTGAAATATATTGCTAAAGAAGAAATTGATCAAAATATTATAAATTATTTTCAAAAATTGGAAATTTTTATAGCAGCATTAAAAGAAAATAAAGAAGAAGAAAAAATAGATAATTTATATGAAGAAACAATAAAATTATATAGTAAAAAGAAAGGATTTTATTTATTAATATCATTATTTGTGAATATCTATGATAAGAAAAATTTATGTATACAATTAACTGAAGAATTTAAAAAGATGAATAAAGAAAATAAAAATGATAAAAATATGGATAGAAATCCAGATTTAAAAATTTATTTATCTGCAATTACTAAAATTTTATCTGAAGCAGATAGCATATCAAAAACTAATAAATATAATCCTATTAATATTTATGGGGTTTTACTGAGTTATTTAAATTATTATGATTATGAAAATTTTAAAAAATATTTTTCAAAAATATGTAAGGAAGCATATGGCGTTCTATATGAAATTTTAATTATTTATTATTCAAACTTTTTCAATCCTATAGAGCAGGAAACAAAATTTTTTGAAAATTTTATTGAATATATTATTAAAAATAAGGAATTTAATATTTTTGAAAATTCATTAAATTATATATTAGATATTGAAACATTTATTTATGTTATAAATAAAAAAAAAGAAATTATATTTGAAAAATATGGAGAATCTGAATTTAAAACTATTAAAATAAAATCAAATTTAGAATTAAAAAAAGAAGGCGAAGGTAAAGAAATTGAAAATATAATTCCAATAATAGAATCAATAATAGATTTTTCTAGAGATAAAAAAAAATTAATAATTTATTTTAGTAGTAACTTTTGGATCAATATTTTAAAGCATTATAATGAACCTAACGCTATAAATATTGATATTTGCTTTAAATTAAGAGAATTGTTAGAAAAATATCATGTATTAATAGAAGAATTATTTAATGACACAAAAATAGATGATGAAAAAAAGATGAAAAATGATATAAAAAAATATATAGTTAGAGATGAATATGCATTTGTCTTGGATAATAATATCAAAATTTTTATTAAAAGTAAGTTAAATGATAAAAATTTTTCGGACTCTGAAATTCTTGGCTATTTTATTCAATATGACCCATATTTTATAGAAGAAAAATATAAATATAAAATAGATACTTTTATTTTTGATTATATAAAATTCGATTCATCTGATAAACAATTTATTGATACATTTAAAGGTCTTAAATTTGAAGAAATTTTTAAGGATAATATAAATGATTTTTTGAATAAAATTGTTTCCAAAATAGATAACATTTATAAATTTGGTATTATAATGGACTTGATAAATATAGAAAGTATCAGAGATAGAAGTGAAGATAGTAGTAAAAATAAAAAAGATAAAGAATATTTTAATTTACTAAAGCAGAAATACGAATATATTATAAAGAGAGAAATTGAATCCTTAAAAGATGAAAAATTAAATGATGCCATTAAAATTATAGCTAAATTTATTATATTATTATTTAATAATGATGACAAAAAGAAAACAATAGATTATTTAAAGCAAAGTATTGATAAGGATAAAAGAACAAGTCCTTTAGTTTATATTGAATTAATGATAAATTGTCAAGATGATAAATATGAATTAATGAAAGATTATATTTATAAAAAATTTGCGAGTAATTTACTTAATATTAATAATATTATAAAATTAATCGATAGTCTTACAGTTAATGAAAATAAAAATAAATTTTTAAAAGAATTGATGGTAAAATGTAAATTTACTAAAGAAGAATTTTATTCGAATAATTCTAATAATAAAATAGAATTATTATGTGAATTATTTGAAAAAGGAAAAATAAATAATTCAAATAGAGAAAATATTAATTTTAATATTATTGAAGAGGTTTTAGATAAAATTAAGGTAGAATTAGATGGAAATATTACTAAAGAAGAACTTGAAGAATTTTTAAAAAATGATGAAAAAATTGTTATTAAAAGATTAAAATTAATATCATATATAATGGACGGATATAATCCAGAGCAAACTTATTCAGATTTAAAAAATGATATTAAATCAATTAATGATAATATAAAGCTATTATCAGAAATTAAAAATTCTCTTTTAATATTCCATAGAAATATATATTTAAAAGAAATAAATGAAATAACAAATATTATTAATGATATAACTAAAAAAAATTTAAGAAGTAATAAGGATGAAAAAACAAGGGAAAATATATCTAATATAAAGAGTAAAGAAATGATATGCAAAAAAGTAAATCAAGTAAAAGATTTTATACTTTTTAAGGTAATTTATGATGAAGCTTATGGTGCTAATCAGGAAAAACTTTTTGATGAAGCTTTTTATAAATTGACTGAAATATATTCCGATTTAGACGCAAATGTTGAAATTGACAAAATTTATAAAAAAAATAAAAAAATATTTGATAAAATAAAAGATATTTTAAGTAATAATGAAACAAAAGCAGATTCACTTATTGAACAAATAAAAAATTATAATGGAGGTATATTGAAAAATCGAACCGAAATAATTAATGATTTAACTATAATATTCAAAAGTAAAAAATATGAAATAGATTTAAAAAGTATAATTTTCTTCTTTGAGAGTATTAATCCTCATGATACAAAATGGAATAAAAATATTCAAAAAGAATATGAAAATTTATCTAATATGAATTTAAGTGCTCTTAAAAAGGCATTAGGAAATTTAAAAAAGAATAATATATATAATTATGAGGAGAAAACCAATTATTTTAAATTATTCACCTCCTTATATGAGAAAAAAGAAGCAATTGATTTTTTAATATCAAAGATAGATCAAGATATTAAATATTTATATGATAGAATTGAACCTACAAATCGAACTATTTCAATTGAAAAAATAAAGGATTGTGAAGAATGCATTAAAATTTTCAAAAAATTTAAGGAATTTAAAAATAATTCTGAATTATTTGAACATATAAAAAAAGAAATTAACGATGAAAAAATTAAATTATTTGACAGCTTCTCAAAAAATTATTCTTCTATTATTGAATTAGATAGAAATGATAATACTTCATTTAATCTTTTTGAAATAGTTAATAAAATAATTGAAAATGCTAGTTTAATTTTTTATCAAGATAATGAAGATTTTTGTTATGGAAATGATAAAAGTCAAAGGACAGAAATGGAAGAATTAATTCATTTAAAAAATAGAATTCATATAAAGGCAACAAAAAAAAGTAAAGAAAATCAAAGAAAAAATGTTAAAAAAGACCTTTTCCAAGATAAATGTGAAAAATTAATTTTTTTCAAGGAAACTATATCTAATTTAGAATTAATTTATGATAATATGAAAGTTTTAAGAATAAAAGGAAGTAGTTTACCAATATTAATTATCATTGAAATAAATTATCCAAATATAAAATATTCAATAAATAAGAAAGATGTAAGCTTTGAGTTTATAAATGATTATTTATTTAAGACAAAAACTGAGCAAATATCTCAATTAGATTCAATTTATAAGGAAAATAAATATTTAAGATTTTTATACGGAAAATTGTTTAGGAGAATCATAAAACATTTAGATGGTGAAGCTAAAGTCCTTGAAATTATAAGATATATTTTGAATAATATTAAAGATAATTCAAAAGATATTAAAGATGGTATTGTTGCTAATCCAAAAATAGCAGAAGACTATGTAGAAGAATATAAATTATATATAGATAATTCCTTTACAAATATATCAAATTATATAACAACTATGTTCGAAAAAAATAGTATAACTTTACAAAAGCATTATGAAAATTTATTAATAAAAAAAAGAAATACATTTAAAGGTATTTATTTACATAAATGCGAAGATAATGAATCAGCCGAAGAATATATTTTAAAAATATTTTTAGAAAAAATAGAGCATCTGCCTTTAGCTCAAAATGTTTTAATTTCAAGCAAAGAAACATCTCCTGAAGAAATACAAGCCTTCCTATATAGAGCTATTTTATGTGATTATAATACTTTATTTGTTATTGAATTGAATAATTCATTTTCTAATTTTCAGCAAAATATCATGTATAGTTATATTAATTCAATATTATCATATAAGAACAAACTTTATAATGAATCAACAAAAAATAAAGTTGATAAAGGAAATACATTTGAATATTTAAAATCTTGTATAATTTTTGTTTATGAAGAAAATATTAAAGATAAATCTTTTTTAATTGAATTAGACAAATTTGGAGTAAAAGAAATTGGAAATATTGAAAAAAAGGATAATATTACAAAATTTGATAATATTAAAATTATTACTTCTGATATTTGTGGATTAGGAAAATCTCATAAAATAATAAAAATGATTAGAAAATCAAATAAACAATATTATCACTTCCCTTTAGGAGGTATATTAACCAAAGAAGTTATTTATAAAAAACTATCAGAATTATTAAATAAATTGAAAAATGATAAATATGATTATAAAAGTATTGCTATTCATTTAGATTTGACGGAATCTGAAGAAACATCAATAATAAATGAATTTTTATTTTCATTTCTTATAACTAAATTTTATATTAATAATGAAAATATTATTTATGTTCCTAAAGATATTGAGATTTATATAGAAATTCCTAATTGCTTTGAAAATTATTTGTCTAAATTTGGAATATTAAATATCTTTAAATTTGAAAATATATCATTATCAGAAATTCCAAAATTAGACTTACCACAAAATATGATTGATATTTTTTCTCTTATGTTAGACTATAAAACAAATGATAAAATTGAAGAATTTATTAAAGGTAAAATTGGTTTAGAAAAATATTCTTATCATCAAGTAAAAATATTTACAAATTTATTTATTTCACAATATAGTAAATTTAACGGAAAATTAAAATTTACAAGTAATGGCAAAGATGTAACTAATGACTGTATTGAAGAATTTGCTAAATGCACAAAATATTTTACTGCTGGTGGATTTGCAAAATTACTTAATGAAAAAGATAATGATAAAAAAAAAGATTACATCGATTTAATATCTGAGATATATGATAATGATTTAAAAGGAACAAAATTCGAAATTCCATTAATATTTATAATAAAAGAAAAAAAAGAATATGTACCAATAAAAATCCCTAGTATTAGTTCAAAATCATCAAAATCAGATAAATATTTAAGTGATATAAAAATGGCATTGAATCTGGAAAATGAAGTAGATAAAGAAAAGGGAAAATTAAAGTCTTTGAAATCTATACTAAATTATAAAAGCGATGATTATGTAATAACAAATGATAATTTCAAAAAAATGATTTTACTAGTTTATAGAATAAAAGCTAATATACCAGTTATTATTATGGGAGAAACTGGTTGCGGAAAAACAGCATTAATAACAAAATTAAGTCAATTATTAAATAATGGAGAGATAACTGTAAAAATAATTAATATACATCCTGGTGTTGATGATGAATTTTTATGTAAAACTATGAATGAAATAAATATCGAGGCAAATAAAAATATTGATAAAGAATTATGGGTTTTCTTTGATGAAATTAATACTTGTCTATCTTTTTCTTTATTAACTGAAATATTTATAAATAGAACATTTAACGGTGAAAAATTAAGTGATAATATTAGATTAATTGGGGCATGCAATCCTTACAGAAAAAGAAAAAGTTTCACTGAAAAATGTGGATTAAGTAGAGATGATGAGAAAGAAAGTGAATTGGTTTATTTAGTGCAACCCCTTCCACAATCTTTATTATATTATGTTTTTAGTTTTGGTTCAATAAATGAAGAAGATGAAAAAAAATATATTTATAGTATAATAGAAAAATTATTTTCAGAAAAAGAAAAAGAAATGCATGAAATAACTAAAGATGCTATTTTTGAATGTCATAAATATTTAAGAGAAACATTTGATCCTTCAATTGTTTCTTTAAGAGAAATATCAAGATTTTCTAAATGTGTTAAATTTTTCCAAGAATATTTTGCTAAAAAAGATAAATATTTAAATGGAGACAAAAAAGATGAGGAATTTAATATTGATCCAAAAAATGAAAAATTATATAAAATCAAAAGTATTATTTGTTCAATTTATTTATGTTATTATATTAGATTAATAGATAAAACAAAGAGAGCTCAATTTGATGTGAAATTAAGACCAATTTTACTAAATTTAGTTAATTCTATTAAGGAAAATGAAAGTACTAATGAAATAAAAACGGTTGAAGAAGAACAAGAAGGTAGTTTAATGAGTAATATAAAATATAATGAATTAAAAATGAGTATAAGAGGGCAAAAAATAAAGAATTTTAGTGACTTTTTGAGTTTAGAAGAAGACTTTTTAATAGATCTAATAGAATTAGATAAAGGAATAGGAAAAAATAATTTGTTAAAAGAGAATTTATTTTTATTATTTTTATCAGTAGTAACAAGTATCCCATTAATTATAATAGGTAAGCCAGGGACTGGAAAGAGCTTAAGTGCTCAATTAATCAGTAAATCAATGAAAGGGAAATATTCAAAAGAAAAATTTTTCAGAAAATATCCTCAAATAATTCAGACATATTTCCAAGGTTCAGAATCAACAAATCCAGAAGATATTTTAAAATTATTTGAAATGGCTGAAAATAAATATAATTATTTCGAAGAAAATTATAAATCAAGGAAAATTAAAAAAGAAGATTTACCAATATCTATGATTTTATTTGATGAATTAGGATTATCAGAAAAGTCAAAAACTAATCCTCTTAAAGTATTGCATTCAAAACTTGAATATGGAGGAAAAAAAGAAGGAGTAAGTTTTGTTGGAATAAGCAATTATTCACTTGATGCAGCCAAAATCAATAGAGCTTTAATTTTATCCGTTCCAAATTTGGAAGATAGAATAGATGAATTGAAAACTACCGTAGAAAGTATAGTTGAAAGTGTTTCCGATGATTTGTATAAGAATCAAAAGCAAGTTTTTTATATCCTTTCAATGGCTTATTTTGAGTATAAAAATACTTTAGTTTTAATAAAAGAATTAATAGCTTTTAAGGAATTTAATGAACAAAATAACAAATCAAAAGAACCATTAGATTTAAAAAACAAAGATTTTTCTGAAATTAAAAGGATAAAAGAATTTAATGATATATTAAAAAAAGACAAGAAAATAAAAGAAAATTTCCATGGAAATCGTGATTTATATAATTTTATAAAAGAAATAGCAATTGAAACAGGAAGATTAAGTGTTTTCGATAATAATGTTGTTGTAAATATAATTGAAAAATATATAGAAAGAAATTTTGGAGGAATAGATTATAAAATTGATATAGATTTTAAATTAAAGCCTAGTGATATAAAATCTAAAGTCGAATTAATTGAAGAAATATTAAAAGATTTTATCAATACTGGCAGAAGAGATAATAATAGAAATAAGGAAGGTATAAAAGTTAGTTCTGTATTTTTATTTAAAAAAATATATAATATTGCATGTGGAACTGAGACAGAATATCAAATTGGAAAAGAAAACTGCAAAAGATATGATTTAAATCAATGTATTATTGATAATATTAATGATATTAATAATCCACGCTATTTATTATTGGAAATTCAACCTTCTTTATCATCTTTGATTTATGAAAATATAAAAATCCAAAATGTAGATAAAAAAATTGAATTTTATGATGGTAGCCCATTTTCTGATGACAATAACAATGAATATAGATTTAAAAAAGTAAATGAAATTCAAGATGATGCAAAAGATGATAAATTAATTATATTACAAAATTTAAACCAAATTCAACCATTTTTATATGATTTATACAATATGAATTATATAATAAAAGACGAAAAAAAATATGCAAGAATATGTTTGGATAATTTTAATGAGCAATTAACTCCGGTTCATGATTTATTTAGAATTATTATATTAGTAGATAGAAGATTTTTAAATAATGTAGAAATGGCATTTTTAAATAGGCTTGAAAAAATGAAAATTAAATTTGATAAATTATTAAATGATGACCAAATGGTTTTGACAAAAAGAATAATGAATGATATTGGTTTAAATGATCGTATTAAAAATGTGCAAAAAGCAATTAAATATTGTTTATCTGATTTATTAATTAATTGTGATAAAGAAGATATTGAAGGATTAGTTTATAATCATTATATTGATATGAGAAGAAATAATAATAAAAAAATGAATGAAGATCAGATAAAAGAGAAAGTATATAGAAAAATTAGTAATATTTTACCTCAAGATATAATCTCTATTTTACCATCGGATAATATAATTAAAACATATTATGATGAAAAAGATTATTATAATTATAGAAATTATATAAAGTATAAAGAATATATCAAATATAAGATTTCGATTATATATACTTTTAGTGGATTAGCTAATATAATAGATGGCTCTAATAATGAAATGGCATTTATGATTTCACAAATAAGTAATGAAAATCAATTAAAAATAACAATAGATGAATTAAAAAAGAAAAATGAAAATAATAAATATGTAAAAGATTATAATATATTAATTCATTTTGAGCAATTAAATACAAACAAAATACAGTTTGTAAGCAATTTTATTTTTAAAACTTATAGTGAAAAAGAAGATTATAGATATATATTTATAGTTCATATAAAAAGAAATTTTGATTTTGAAAATAAAGAAGAAAAAAAAGATGATAAAAATGCCCAAGATAAAAAAACAGATACAATTGAAGAAAATAAAAAACAAAATAGTAAAAGTAGCCAAAATAAAAAAGCAGATAAAAAAAAAGACGAAAAAAAATCTGATAGAATTTATTCAATACCTAATATAAATCAAGATATAAACCAATTATTTATTGATAATTTAAATGGTAATGATATTAAACTTAAAGATTTACTTGAAAAAACTATAAAAGAAATTTTGGATGATAATGACGAATTAATGAATTTGGATAAGGAGTTTAAAAGAGCATTAACAAATTTTGTATATAGAGAGTTTATAGAAAAAAATAAAAAAAGAAATGTTGGAAATCTGAGAAATAAGAATAATTTATTAAATGAAGATAATTATAATGAAGAAATAATAAAATATATGGAAGAAGATTCAGATTTTAAGAAAAAAATAATTGATAAAGCAAAAAATATGATAGATATTAATAATGAAGCAAGAGGAGATTGCAAAAGTTTAGTAGATAAAATTATGAAAAATATGGGTAAAAATAGTCTTGATATTATATCATGTTTATTAGATTATATTAAAGAACAAATATTTAACAAATATTTATTATATATATTTAAAGCATTAGAAGATAGTAATTTCTTAACAACTTTAGTTGAAATTAAAAGAGATAAAGATAATAATTTAGATCAATCTTTAATAGATTTATTAAAAAATAAATTTTTAGATGCAATAAAAATGGACAACAAATTATATGAGCCTAAATTTATATTTAATTATAAAATACCTGGATTATATAATTTTTATAAAAATTTATCAAATTATATAAAGAAAAATATAACTGTTGAATGTTTTAATAATGAAAAACATTTAAGAGAATATTATGGTGATAACAGTGTTAAAGAAAAAATAGAATTCCATGAAAACGAAGATAGATCATTAACAAATGTATATGAATATATTAGCGATAAATCAAATGATGAAATATTTATGTTTGATGTAATAAAGAATATACCTGCTAATTTAATTTTAAAGGATTATATAACTTATTACTTGAATGAAAATAATCAATTTACTACAAAAACAGAAATAAATAATAAATTGATCCATTTAATATTAGATTTAAGATTTAATCAGAAAAATGATATAAATACAAATATGATTAAAGAGCCTATTAAAATAATGCTAATGAAAATAATGTGGATAGAATCTAACACCAATTATATTTTAGATATTTTAAAAATATTTGAATTAGCTCTTAATATTTTTAATAATGATGGAAATAAATTATATGATATAATTGAAGAAATAATTCATGATGAAAATAAGGAAATAAAATATATAATAAACCCAACAAGAAATCCAGAACATACTAAAGAGGTAAATGAATGCTTTTATATAATTTTGGCAGGAATATGCTATTGTATAACATCAGATAAATTACTATTAGCAGAATCTGCTTCAAATAAGGAGAAGGATAAAGTAGATGTCATTAAATATTGTGTAGCATTAAAAGAAATAAATATAATTATGCAAAATTTGAATGATGATTTATTATTATTTTTAAATGAGATGTATATAATTGATGAATTAATAAAAATAATTGAATTGCAAAATCTTAAAAAAATAGATATTGAAAAAATAAATAAGATAAAAAAATATTTAAGAAAGAGTGCAGAAATTATACAGAATAATCAACCAGATAAGATAGGTGAGCTTATTAGTAATCTAGATGATATTTATAGAGAATTATTAATTCCAAAAGAAGAAATAATGAAAGAAAAAGGCAATCAATATTATGATAAGTATTATGATACTTTTAGATATATATTTTATAAAGAAATAAAAAAAGTATATAATGATAATTATCATTCTAAAATACTTGAATATATTATCAAAGAGAAAGAAATTATTAAAAAATCAAATAATATATTCCAAATATTGTTTAGGCAACAAATAAAAGTAAATAAAGATTTTAAGAAAGCAAGAAAAAATTTATTAGATTCAAAGAGTGAGATAATTAATTATATAGAATCTAATATTGGCGATAATCAACAAGAAAATTATTTTACATTAACAGAAACATTATTATATTTTTTTGAAAAAAAATCATTAAACTACTTCAAAAATATTTTTCATTCTTCTAAAAATGAAAAAGAGACAATCCTATTAGAAAAAGAACCAATGGATATTTTTAAAGAATGTATTAATTTTATTCAAGATTTAATTGAAAATAAAAAGAAATATGATAAGTATAATAAATATGTTACAAAATTATTTTGTCTAGGATATATAAGAATTTTTTGTCAAATTTTTATAAAGATGTTTGATAGTGACGAACCTAAGTTTAAAGAACCTGAAAAAATAATTGAACTTCTTAATGAAGAAAAATCAATAAATAAAATGATAAGACTTTATATTTATAAAATACTTTTTAATAAATACCAAATAGATGCCTTTTTAAATAAAAATATTATATTAAAATATAGATTAGAAAAATATGAAGATTTTAAAAAATTTTTAAACTTTAATGATGATGAACAAATTAATTATGGATTTGAGACATTGGATAAAGAAAATTATGAAGGAGTATATAAAATATTAGAGATGAAAAAAAAAGATAAATTTAAAAATTCAATTCAAAAAAATGAAATAGGTGATAAGTTGCATATTGACAATTTTTATACTGTAGCAAGTAACTTAATATTATTGCGATTAAAAAGTGAAGAATTTAAAAATTCAGAAATCTATCTCAATTTCTATGAAAATATTTGCAAAAATTTATATGATAAAAATAATAAATATTTTGCATTAATTCAAATTTTATTTAATCCAAAAAAATATGAAGAAATAAAAGGAAAATATAATATCAATTCAAGTAATATCGAAGCAATATTATATGGATATAGATATGTCTTGAATGAATTATTATCAAATGAGGATGAAGATGATGATAATGATAAAGATTATATATATTCATCTTTATATGAAAGAAGCAATATTAATTATTTAGCAGAAAAATATTATCCTGGTAGTGATATTAGAGATGAACCATATTATGAATTATATTCTAAAATTCAAAATCATTTTATTAAAAAACCAAAGGAAGGATGTTATGTTTGTTTATGCAAAAAAGGATTTTATCATTCAGTTCCTTCAGGTTTTCCTGGATATCAAGAATCAAAAGATATATGCCCAAGTTGTGGAGAAAAAATAGGAACAATTCTTAAAGAAGAAATAACTAAAAATGAAGTAAAGACAGAATATGAATTTGTTAGAAGAGACAATTATTTCAGAATATTTAAAGATGAAAATGAAATTAATTCATTAGATCGTGGCCAAAGGGATAATCTTTATAAAATTAATTATATGACACTTAAAGATTTCGAAGAAAAAAAAATGATTAAATTATATGAAAATGAAAAAGGATTACCTTCTAATATTGATAAAAATTATTATTTAAGAGATAATAAAATTATAAGAAATTTAAGCCAAGTATCTTATAGATTACTAAATTATATTTTATATTCACATTTATTCTTCGCAAGAATATTTACTAATTTAGAAAGATTTGATAGATATAAACCTAGAGAGAAAGATAAAGATATAAGCTGGGGAGAAATTTTAAACGAAAGCTTTATTCTTTTAAAAAAAGAATTAGAAAAAAAAGGAATTTATTCAATTGATATATTTATGAACTATATATTTAAAGAATTATTTATAAAATTGCATGAAAAAGAATGTATTAATGAATATAAAGAACTTATCGAATTTGAAAAAGATTTAGATACTTTAATTTTAGATACAATAAAGAAATCAAGTAATGAAATTAAAAGATATAATGAAGATATTAATAAAAATAGTAATGATATAAATTCTCCAATTAATTTATTAAAAGAAATATACGATAAAGATAAATATAAAAAAGAAGAATATCCTGAATATGAATATTTTTATTATTCTGATTATTTAGATGAAGAATTTATATCGAAAAATATATTAAAGCATAACGATAAAAAAAAATATCCTGTATTAAATAAATATTTAAATTATAAAAAAAATGAAGACGATAAATATCCATTAGAAAAGCTTAATTTATATAATAAAGTATTAAATATGATCGGTGAAAAATATTCTCATAAAATTACAAGGCAATATGCAGAAAATTTACTTTTAAAAGATACTGAATTATATAAAAATGCAGACAAATCAAAATTAATTGATAAATTTATCAAATTTTATAATGATTTAAAATTGAAAGATAAAGGAAAAGAATTGAAATTAAAAGCAGAGAAGAATCATCTAAGTGATTTTGTTTTAGATGATAATAATGATTATGGAAAAACTTATATAGATATTTATAAAATATTTATTGAAAAACAAAAAAATGAGATCAAAGATATATTAGATATAAAAATTAAAGAAGGAATATTTAATAGTAATTGTAAAAATAAAATTAATGTGCAACAAATAAAAGAAGATGAAATATTTAATATTAATCCATCTGAAAAATTTTCATTTATTGATATAATATATGATTCTTCTTATAGAAAAGTAATAGACACTCAAGATTATGCAAATTACAATTCATTTTTCGTAGATGATTTGGCAATTGAAGAAAATATAACTGATTTATTAATTAAAAATAAAAAATTAATTAATGAAGATTTAATAATAGAATTTAATTATAATAATGAATTATTTGATAATCAAATAAATGATTTAATTACTTTATTTAAAGATTCATATACATTAACAAATATTACTCCAGATGATGAAGAATTTTTATTTACAAAAGTAAAAGATAATAAAAATCTTGAATTTTATGAAAGTTTTATTAGTAATATTATAATTTTAATAGAGCATTTAAATAACATTAAAAAAGAAGATATAGATAATAATGATGTTAAATCAGAAACTATTATTTATGATGTTTTAAAAACAATAGAAACCAGTATATCTCCAGAGTTCTCAGATATATTTAAAGATAAAAATGGCTTAACAGTAAGTAAAGCTCCAGAAATATTTTATTATTTTATTCGACTAATATTTAAAGATATAAAAAATGAAATTAAAAAATATCAAGAACAAAAAGAAAATGAGGAAAATAAAGATAATAATTTAAATACTGTTCAAATAGAGCAATTAGACAGATATTTTAAGAAAAAAGATATTAAAATAAAACAATATGATTTACAAAATGCTTTGAGATTATTCATAACTTTAGTATTATTTCGAGAAAAAGATAAAGAAAATAAAATTAAGAAAAATCATAAAAATTTAATTGATTATTTAAAATCACCAGATTTATGGGAAGATAAATTATATAGAATTGAAAAGGAAAAATTTGAAGAAAATTTGAATGAATTAAAATCAATTAAAATCCAAGTTAATCAAGCAATATGGTTTTATAATTATTTAGTTGGAAACAAGGAAATTGATGATTATAAAGAAATGGAAAATATTTTAAAAGAAAAAGCAAAAGATAATGAGCCTGCTCCAGCTCCAGATTCAGAAAATAAAGGAGAAGATCCAGGAACAGAAAGCGAATCTGATGACTCAAATGATTCGGATAGCCAATCATCGGCGGATGGGCCTGATAGATAAATATTATTTAAATTTTTATTTATCATTTACAAGAAATAATTTTAAAAAAGTGTATAATAATTAATTATTTAAATATTTATTTATATTTATTTTTAAAAATAAATAATAAAAAATTTTTAAAATAAATATGAATAAGGTAAAAATGGGGATTGGGGATTGGGGATTGGGGATTGGGGATT
>Ga0256407_10003186_pt1 | contig 29748 bp, 29 predicted proteins | sample RumenRJG_04DNA_FD_193489 | JGI IMG/M metagenome (GOLD analysis project Ga0256407, IMG submission 193489) | Bovine rumen microbial communities from Lethbridge, Alberta, Canada - RJG_04 | ecosystem: Host-associated > Mammals > Digestive system > Stomach > Rumen | place: Canada: Alberta...
AGTGCGTCGATGTCTACAAATACCACATCTCGCCGCGCGTCTTTCTTCCATTCGTCCATGACAACACCCCCGCTCCTATTGTACCAGAAGCGAGGGCGTTTGGGTAGTTTTTTGACAGACTGAAAAGGAAGCCTCACAGATGTGAGGCTTCCTTTTTTCGCACTTTCCTTACAGTCCTTTGATCAGCGCCAGATCGCCGTAGAGGATGGAGTCGTCGCCCAGCTCTGCGATCTTCAGCTCCACCGTGGGGCGGATGGCCAGCATGCAGTAGCGGTCCACCTCGGCCAGGATGCGCTCCAGGAAGTAGTCGCCCATGGCCTCGATGAGGCCGCCGCCGTAGAGCACCAGGTCGGGGGAGATGGTGTTGATCATATTGCCGGTGGCGATGGCCAGATAGTGGCAGGCCCGGTCCACGGCCTCGATGGCCACCTTGTCTCCGGCGGCGATGGCCTTCTTCAGCTTCTTGCTGCGGAAGACGGCGCCGTTCTGCACGTCCTCGGCCAGAGCGCATTTGCGGCCGCGGGCCACCTGCTGGCGGATGTAGTCGCTCATGCCCTTCTTGCTGGAAAAGGCCTCCAGACAGCCGCGCTGCCCGCAGCCGCAGAGGGGACCCTCCGGGTCAAGGATCATGTGGCCGTATTCGGCGGCCTTGAACTGATTGCCGGTGAAGAGCTCCCCGTTGAGGATGAGCCCGCCGCCCATGCCGGTGCCGGGGAAGAAGCCGACGATGTTCCGGTAGCCCCGCCCCGCGCCGAACTTGTATTCACCGAATACGCCGAGATTGACGTCGTTGCCCACATAGAAGGGCACGCCGAATTTCTTGCGCATGGCGCCGGCGATGTCGTAGTTGCGCCAGGGCAGGTTCGGCGTAAAGAGCACGATGCCCTTGTCCTGGTCGATGACGCCGGGGGCACAGGAGGCGATGGCGTTGAGCTTTTTGCGGTCGATGCCGGACTCCTCAATCATCTCCTCCACCACGCTGATGATGACCTTTTCCACATCGGCCGAGCCCTCACCCTGACTCTTGGAGCGCTTTTTCAGGCGGAAAATGATTTCGTCGTTCTCGTTGAAGATGGCGCCGAGGACCTTGGTTCCGCCCACATCCAGACAAATATTGTAGCTTTCGGACATTGCTGCTTCCTCCTAAAGGTTGTTCAGGTGTTATTGAAAGAACTTGCGCAGACGTGCCAGAAATCCGTCGGGCTCCGTCTCAATCTTCGGCGCGGCGGGCGTACCGGTCGCGCCGGGGGCCTGTCTGACAGGCTCCGGCTCCTCCGATGCGGCGCTGACTTTGAGCGTGCTGAAGTAGCGGTACAGCGCCTCCTGGGAGGAAGTGCCCTCGCCGCCCGGTTCCCGGACATAGCTGCCGTCCGGGAGCATGCGGCGGGATTTCTCCCGGTCATTGCGCAGAGCGTCCAGCACCGTGTTGATCTGCTCTCTGGTTTCGGGGGTGACCACCTCAATAAAGGCCTCCACCCGGCGCTGCAGGTTGCGGTTGAGCAGATCGCCGGAGCCGATGAAGAGCCTCTGCTCTGCGCCGTCTCCAAAGCTGTAGATGCGCGAGTGCTCCAGCCACCGGCCCACCACGCTGGTGACGCTGATGTTCTCCGTCTGGCCGGGCACGCCCGGGCGCAGGCAGCAGATACCGCGGACAAAAAGCTCCACCTTTACGCCTGCCTGAGAGCACTCGATCAGCTTGTTCATCACATCCGGATCGTTGATGGCGTTGATCTTGATGGCCACATGGCCGTTTTCACCCTTTTCGATCTCCCGGTCGAGAAACTCCATGACCCGCGTCTTGAAGCTCAGCGGCGCAATCCAGAGGCTGTGGGCCTCGGGCGGCAGCTCCCCGTTGAGAAGGGCAGTGAAGGTGGTTTCCGCCTCCAGACCGCACTCCTCGCGGGAGGTGATCAGGGACAGATCCGTGTACTGCTCGCTGGTGACCTCGTTGTAGTTGCCGGTGCCCACCTGGGTGATGCGGCTGATGTTGCCGTCTTTTTGCCGGGTGATGACGCAGAGCTTGGAGTGCACCTTGTGGTCGGGCAGGCCGTAGATGACCCGGCAGCCCGCGTCCTCCAGGATCTCGGAGTAGTCGATGTTGTTCTGCTCGTCAAAGCGGGCGCGCAGCTCCAGCAGGCACAGCACATCCTTACCCTTGTCGGCGGCGTAGGCCAGGGCCGCGGCGATCTTGCTGCTGCCGGACATGCGGTAGAGGGTGATTTTGATGGAGAGCACCGCCGGATCGTCCGCCGCCTCGTAAATCAGATCCACAAAGCTCATCATGCTCTGGAAGGGGAAGCTGATGAGCAGGTCGTGCTTTTCAATGTACGAGAAGTATTCGCCCTTGCTCAGCCCGATATTCCTGGCGGGCTTCCGCTCGGCATAGCGCAGGGCGGGGGAGCCGCCGATGGCGGAGCGGAAGGAGAAATCGAAAGGCACGTTCTGGGTGAAGACGAAGCGCTCCTGCACCCGCAGCTTTTTCAGCAGCAGGGCGCGGGCAGCGTCGGGCAGCTTGCCGTAGATGCGCACACGCACGGGCATTTCCCGCCGCCGCTTGGTCAGCATGGTGGAGACCTTGTGCCGGAAATCCTCGTCGGAGTGGTCCTCCACATCGGACAAAAACACGTCCGCATTGCGGGTGACAGCTACCACGGCGGAGGCCAGCACGTTCTCCTTTTTCAGCAGCAGCGGCAAAAAGTGCTTGACAAGCTGGGCTGTCAGCACGACCTTCTGGCAGCCGTCGATCTCAAAACTCTGGTAGGCGGGCACCCGGTGCAGGGGGATGATGGCCAGCTTCTGGGTAGCCGTCTTGCCCAGGAAGGCGATCAGATAGGACTCCCCGTCCCACAAAAAGGGCAGCGCCTGGTCGACGCTGATGAACTTGGGGAAGAGCATGTCCTTGATGTCGCCGAAGAGCTTCTTGCTCATCAGCTCGTCCACCTTGCTGACCTTCTTGAAGTCCAGCACGTCCACGTTGTTGGCGCGCAGCTCCTCCTTGACGGATTTCCAGATGCTCTCCAGCAGGATCTGCTGCTCGCGGGTGACACGCAGCACCTCCTGGATCTGGGCGTCGGGGAGCAGACCGGAGAGGGGATCCTGCTTGTCCGGCTGCAGCAGGGCCCGGTGGGTGGTGATGCCGATGCGAACCCGGTAGAACTCCTCCAGGTTGGACTGGTAGATCATCAGGAACTTCAGCCGCTCCAGCAGGGGCACGGCGGTGTCAGCCGCCTCCAGCAGCACCCGCTCGTTGAAGGCCAGCCAGCTCAGCTCCCGGTTGATGAAAATACTTTCGGGCGGCGCCTTCTTCACGGCGTCCGTCTTTTTGTCTTTTGAAGCCATGTGTCTTCTCTTTCCTCTGTCGTTTCAGGTATCAGGACATTCTGTCCTCGCAGGCCTTTTCCAGCGCGTCGATGACGATCTTCAGGGCCTTGATGCGCGCGTATTTCTTGTCGTTGGACTCGATGATGAACCAGGGGGCGTTCTTGGTGCTGGTCTTCTGGAGCATCTCGTCCACAGCCTCCTCGTACTGGGGCCACTTCTCCCGGTTGCGCCAATCCTCTTCGGTCAGCTTCCAGGCCTTCTCGGGGGTGTTCTGCCGGTCGTTGAAGCGGGCCAGCTGGGTGTCCTGGTCGATGTGGATCCAGAACTTCAGCACGACGGCGCCCCAGTCGGTCAGCTGCCGTTCAAATTCGTTGATCTCGTTGTAGGCGCGCTTCCAGTCATCCTCGGAGCAAAAGCCCTCCAGCCGCTCCACCATAACGCGGCCGTACCAGGTGCGGTCAAAGATGCAGATGTGGCCGCTGCGGGGGAGTCTGGTCCAGAAGCGCCAGAGATACTGGCGGGCAAGCTCGTGGGGCTCGGGGGAGGCGATGGGCATCACGTCGAAGCCGCGGGGATCCAGGGGCCGTGCAATGCGGCGGATGTTGCCGCCCTTGCCTGCCGCGTCCCAGCCCTCATAGCAGAGGATGACGGGGATCTTCTTGCGGTAGATGACGTTGTGCAGCTCACCCAGCCGCTTCTGCAGCTTTTTGAGCTCCTTCTTGTACTCCTCATCCGTCAGCGCGGGGGAGAGGTCCACTTCGGAGAGCTTCGGCATTTTCAGCAGGGGGAAGTTCTCCTTGAAGGGCTTGCCCACATAGCGGCCCTTTTCCAGCGCCTCGTCGATCTGGCCCACCAGCAGCGTCAGCGCGTCCCGGGCGGCCAGGGTCTTCTTGCTGCCGTCCAGCACATGCCAGGGGATGACCTTGCCGGTCTTCTCCATGAACGCTTCGTAGGCATCCTGGAAGGCCTTGTACTCCTTGTGCTGCCACATGTCCTCGGGCGTGACGCGCCATTCGGTCTCAAAGCTCTCCCGCAGGGCGGACATGCGCTTGCGCTGCTCGGACTGGCTGATATCCAGAAACAGCTTCAGCACCAGGTAGCCGCCGTCCCGCAGCTGCCGCTCAAACTCATTGACAGCCTGGACGCGCTTTTTATATTCGTCTTTCGTAATATCCCGGTGCAGGATTTTGCGCACACAGTCCTCCATCCAGCCGGAATCGTAGAACATGATCTTGCCGTTTTCCGGAATGGCCTTGGCGTAGGGGTAGAGGAAGGGGTATCTGGCCTCGGCTTCAGGCGTAATCACCGGGGAGACCACGTTGTAGTTTCTGGGGTCGATCTCGCTGATGAGCTCGTTGATCAGACTGCCCTTGCCCGCGGCGGACCAGCCCTCCACCAGCACGATGATGGGCAGTTTCTTTTCGCGGATCTCCTGCTGTTGGGCCATCAGCTTCTCGCGCAGGGCCTTGACCTCTGCCTTCAATTGTGCGGATTCTTCTTTTTTGGCTTTGTTATCATCTTTTTTCATGGCCAGTTCTGTCCTTTCTGAAACATGTCTATTCTCATCCGAACGGGGAACTGTGATCAGGATACTATGATATTTTACGATACCGTTTCCGCAAAGTCAACAAAAAGCGTCGGTTATTTCTGCCCCGGGCCTATGAATAATGGATAAAGATAAAAGGGCGGGAGCATTGCTCCCGCCCTGAGACTTACTAAAAACCTGCGGACATGAAGGATGATAGGGCCGCAGGGGAGCTCGAGGGGGCAAGGCCCGCCTCGAGCTTGATAAACCGCCGTCAGGAAAGCCTTGATTTCTCAAGGCTTTTCGGGTAATAGCATTTTGCTCTGAGCAAAATGCTCGGCGGCTGAAGTTTGTCAAAATAGTCCGTCAAGGGCTTTTTTGACAAACTGAGGGCGGGAGCTTTGCTCCCGCCTCATCCTTGCCTGGATCGCGTTTAATAAATCAGACCGTACTTCTTCGCCAGGGGGGCAAGCTCCTCCTCGCCGAGCGGCCCGTCGTACAGGGCCCGCCCCTGGTACAGCCGCAGCGCCTGCTCCAGAAGCTCCGCGTCCGCGCAGTTCAGGCAGAGCGGTTTCGTGATCAGAACCTGGCAGGCGGCGAAATCCTCCAGCTCGTCGGGACTCGTGATCGCCAGTGTAAGCACCGGCGCGTCGGTGTCCAGCGCCTCCTCCAGCCGGTCCTCCAGATCGACGGTGACGGGCATGGCCTCTCCCAAGACCACGTCCGGCGGCAGGAAGAACAGCGCCTTCTCCGTGGCGCAGGGCAGTGCCTCGCTGTGTTGCGGTGCGGGGGAAACCAGCGTGAGCGCGGGCACGGCCTCAGACAGGGCGCGGATATGCCCGGCGTCGGTGCCGCAGCAGCCCCCGAACATCCACACGCCCGCCGCCGCCATCTCCTCCAGATGGGCGGTGAAGGCAGCCGGCGGACAGCAGTAGACCGTCTCGCCGTCCACCACCTCGGGCACGCCCGCGTTGGGCTTCGCGATCAGCGGTACCCGGGCGATCTCACGCAGACGTTTCAGCTGTTTTGCCATCTCGTCGGGGCCGACTGAGCAGTTGAGCCCGAAGGCGTCCACGCCCATGCCCTGCATGATCTGCAGCAGCGCCGTCACGTCGGAGCCGGAGAGGGTGCGCCCGTTCTCGTCACAGGTGAAGGAGACGAAGACCGGCTTGTCGCTGACGCTCTTGACGGCCAGCACCGCGGCACGCGCTTCGGCCAGGGTCATCATGGTCTCGATCACGAACAGATCCACCCCGGCCTCCTCCAGCGCGGCGGCCTGCTCGGTGTAGATGTCCACCAGCTCTTCAAAGCTGGTGTCGCCGAGCGGGTAGAGAAACAGCCCCGTGGGGGCAATATCCCCGGCCACCCAGGCTCTGCCGCCGGCGGCCTCTTTGCTCAGCGCCGCCAGGCGCCGGTTGAAGTCACCCACCTGGTTAAAGATGCCGTGGGCCTCCAGCTTGGTGCGGTTGGCGCCGAAGGTGGGGGTATAGAGGATCCGGCTGCCCGCCTCCACATAGCCGCGCTGGATCTCCAGGATCGCTTCCGGATGCTCCAGCGTCCAGAGCTCGGCGCAGTCGCTGCCGGTAAAGCCGCGCTTTTGCAGCTCGGTGCCGGTGGCGCCGTCCAGAATCAGGGGAAAGGTCAGTTCCATTCGTCTTCGTCCTCCTCGTAAAAAACAAGTTGTTCGGTGTACTCTTCGTTGAAGTCCCGGTCACCGGAGAGCTCGATATAGCGGCAGGCACGCTGAATGTCGTACAATCTCCCGCGCGCCTTGGGATCAAGCAGCGCCATGCGCGCCCCCGACAGCGAGGTGTTGCCCAGCACCCGGGCCTTGCCGGAGAGCTCTGCCGGAAGCATGCCGATGCCGACGGCGCTTTGGATGTCCAGATAGCTGCCAAAGCCGCCCGCCAGGGTGACGGAGGCGATCTGCCCGGGCTTGAGGCCGCTCCTTTTCAGCAGCACCCGGATCCCGGCGGCCACCGCGGCCTTGGCCAGCTGCAGCTGCCGCACGTCGGATGCGGTGAGATAGACCCGCCGATCCTGGGTCAGATAGAAAATGCCGTTGCCCTTTTCATCCTCGCCCACATAACGGGCGTATTCCTCCGGCACATCCTCCGGCCCCGGCAGCAGCCCGCTGCCGGTGAGGATGCGTTTTTCACACAGTACCGCCAGCAGATCGATGAGACCGGAGCCGCAGAGCCCTTTGGCCTCGCCGCCGCCGATGACTTCAACGGCCGGCGCGTCTTCCGCCCAGCGCACATGGCTGACGGCGCCCGGGAGACCCGGCATGCCGCAGGCGATGCCCGCTCCCTCAAAGGCGGGGCCGGAAGCCACCGCGCAGCAGAGAAAGCCGTCCCGGCCGCCCAGGGCCATCTCGCCGTTGGTGCCGATATCGAGAAACAGGTGCGTCCCGTCCTGATCGTGCAGTCCGCTTGCCAGGAGACCCGCCGTGATGTCGCCGCCCACATAGCCTGCCACGCAGGGGGCGAAGGCCAGACGCGGCTCAGGGGAGGGGCCTTCAAACAGCGTGGGAGGTGTGAAGGGCGCCCGGGCGATGGGGGAGGGGTCCAACCCCACATAGAGATGCTGCATGACGGTGTTGCCCGCCACAAAGAGCTCTGTCAGATCCACTGAGTTTGCCCCCAGACGGTACAGCAGCTCGTCCGTTTGCCGCCTGAGGATCTCCCGAAACAGCTGTGCCCCGTCCGGGTGCTCCATGCAGAACTGGGCTCTGCTGATCACGTCCGCCCCGTAGGGGGCCAGGGCGCTCCAGTCCACGGCGCAGCCGCGGCTCTCCCCGCTCTCCAGGTCAAACAGTTCCAGCGCCGCCGTGGTGGTGCCCAGATCCAGCGCCGCGCCGAGACCGCGGCGCAGGCCGGGGCCAGCCGCCGGGGCATTGCCGGCACCGGCCAGAATGGCCCCGCCGGCGAGAGCATCCGCCTCCAGGATGCAGTCGGCTTCCACTGTGCCCTGACAGGCCGGAAGCTCCCGGCTCTCGCCGTTTTGCAGCAGTCGAACGCGGCATTTGCCGCAGCGGCCCTGCCCGCCGCAGGGGGCGGAGACGGGGACACCGGCACGCTGCAGAACCGACAGCAGCGTCTCGCCGGGCGCCGCTTCCAGCATGCGCTCCAGACTGCCGCTGCGTATCAAAATCTTGTGCATTTTCGCAACTGCGCAGTTGACACTGCGCCCTTCCTGCCATATAATCTAACAAACCTACTGACGACATATTATTATCGCCGGCGGCCTTTGTCAAGGAGGAGAAGGGAAAATGGATCTGGTGAAACTTGCGCTGGAGATCGGCTTTTCCCACGCCTCGCCCCTGAACGTCTCCGCCCTGCGGGCCCTGCCGGAGGTGCGGGAGATGTGCGCCAGCGGGCGCTGCCAGCGCTATGGAAAGAGCTGGAGCTGCCCGCCCGCCTGCGGCAGTCTGGAGGAATGTCAGGGGCGTATGCGGGCCTATACCGGCGGGGTGCTGGTACAGACCACGGCGGAGCTTGCCGACGACTTTGACTATGAGAGCATGTCGAAAGCACAGGAAGTGCACAAGAAGAACTTCTTCACGCTGGCCCGGCAGACCCGGCTTCTGATCCCGGACTGCCTGCCGCTGACGGCGGGCAGCTGCACCATCTGCCGCAGCTGCACCTGCCCGGACAGGCCCTGCCGCTTCCCGAACAAAATGCTCTCCTCCATGGAGGCTTACGGCCTGCTGGTCAGCGCGGTATGCGAGGCCTCCGGCCTGCCTTACTACTACGGTCCCGGGACGCTGACCTACAGCGCCTGTATTCTGACGAAAGAGGGATGAACCCATGACTCCGAAACAAATTTTTCTGGAAATGCTCAAGCCCGACGGTCAGCCCGACCGCCAGCTCAAACAGTACGAGGCCCTGCACCTGGTGCTGACCGATCCCATCAACCGCTATCTGCGGGGCAACCGGGTCAAGGGCAGCGTCAGCAAGGACCGCTGGGGCACCACCATCCTCTTCCCGGAGGATGCGCCCGGCGCCACCCCGCACATCACCGCTCAGGACAAGGTGTGTCCCGACGTGACGCGCTGGCGGGAGTATGTCCACGCGCCGGACCTGGCCGCCAACTGCACCGAGGGTTGGGAGGACTGTGCCCGCGCAGCCCGCGAGGCGGCTGGGGACAGCCGACTGGTCTGCGGCTTTATGGGTACCGGTATCTTTGAGCAGACCCATTTTCTCATGGGCTTTGAGGATACCCTCACGGGCTTTTACGAGCACCCGGACGAGATGCACGAGCTCATCGATTATATCACCGAGTACCGTCTGCAGTATGTGAAAATGCTGATCGAGGGCTTGAAGCCCGACGCCATCTTCTCCCACGACGACTGGGGCACAAAGGAAGCGCTGTTCATGAAGCCGGAGATGTGGCGTGAGTTTTACAAGGAGCCCTACCGCCGCTTCTATGGGTATATTCGGGACCAGGGCTGCATCGCCATCCACCACGCCGACTCCTTCCTCACCCCCATTGTGGAGGATATGGTGGAGCTGGGCATCCAGTGCTGGCAGGGCGTGCTGCCGGAGAACAACATCCCCGCTCTGCAAAAGCAGCTCAAGGGCCGCATGATCCTGATGGGCGGCATCGGGGCCGCCATCGACCGGCCGGATTCCACGGAGGAGGAGATCCGCCCCTATGTGCAGCGGACCCTGATGACCTGCTGCCCCGGCGGACACTTCATCCCCTCCATCACCTACGGCATCATGGGCACGGTCTTCAAGCATGTGGACCCCTTCATCGACGATGAGATCGACCGCTACAACCAGAAGCTTCACATGCCCGTGCTGGAGCTTCCTGAGATCCCGAAGCGGCAGACAGCGCCCAAAGCCCAGGCCGCGGCGGCGGCTGTGCTGTCCCCGGAGGATGACGAGCTGCTCGCTTCTCTCGCGGAGGCGCTCTACCGCGGCAGAAAGGCGAAGGTTACGGGCCTGTGTGCCAAGGCGCTCGAGGCGGGCACCGATCCCCAGGTGATCATTCAGCGGGGCCTGATCCCCGGCATGGACAGGCTGGGGGAGGAGTTCTCCGCGGGCCGCGCCTTTGTGCCGGAAATGCTGATGGGCGGCCGGTGCATGAACGCCGCTATGGAGCTGATCAAGCCCAGGCTTGTCACCGGCGCTGCCGAGAGTGCGGGCCGGGTGGTGCTGGGTACCGTCCGCGGCGACCTGCACGACATCGGCAAGAATCTGGTCAAGATCATGATGGAGGGCACGGGCCTGGAGGTCATCGACCTGGGCGTGGACGTGGCGCCGGAGGACTTCGTGCATACCGCCATTGAGCGAGACTGCGGGCTGATTGCCTGCTCCTCGCTGCTGACCACGGCGATGAACGAGATGCGCAGCGTGGTGAGGCTTGCGGAGGAGGCCGGCATTCGCAGCCGGGTGAAAATCATGGTGGGCGGCGCGCCCATCACCCAGGGCTTCTGTGAGGAGATCGGAGCTGACGCCTATACCGACGACGCGGCCGAGGCCGCCCGCATGGCCGTCCGTCTCCTGGCAGGCTGAGCCGAAGATAATCAGCGCAGCCCGTCTCCGAAGAACCAAGACGAAAAGGACCATACCAAACTGGTGTGGTCCTTTTCACGCTATAAGCAGATGTTCGTTGGCCCTGCGGACGCGCGCGGACGGCGTGCGGGAGAAGCTGCTGAAGAATCTGCAAGCGTTTTTGAACAGGGACGGACAGCAAGCTGCCCGCCCCTTTGTCGTTTTTCAGGAGAAAAAAAGAGTGACAAGCGCCGCTGCTTGCGGTATACTGAACACGATTGAAAAAGAAAGATCCATCGGCTGCTCCTTCCGCTTGAGGCGGAACATGGAATCGGGTGCAACGCCCGGCGAGTCGGTCACTGTGAAGCCCTGCTTTTGGGGATGAGTCAGATACATGGGAGCCGCCGGTGTCTCTGCCGGAACCGGAGACACGGTAATACAGACGCGCAGAGCGCGTCTGCCTTTGGCGTGCCGGGTTGCGGCGCGCTATTTTTATTTGGAGGAAAAGTCGATGGTTCATTTCGTGGGGGCGGGCCCCGGCGCGCCGGATCTGATCACCCTGCGCGGTCAGCAGCTCTTGAAAGAGGCCGGACAAGTCATTTACGCCGGCAGTCTGGTAAACCCCGAATTGCTTCAAAACTGCCGGGCGGACTGCCGCATCCTGGACAGCGCCCGCATGACGCTGGAGGAAGTGATCGCCGCCATCCTGAGGGCCGAGTCGGAGGGCCTTGTCACCGTGCGCCTTCACACCGGCGACCCCAGCGTCTTTGGAGCCATCCGGGAACAGATGGCGGAACTGGACAGGCACAATGTGCCCTACGATGTGACGCCCGGCGTCTCCAGCTTCTGCGCTGCCGCTGCCGCGCTGAACGCGGAATACACGCTGCCGGGTGTCAGCCAGTCGCTGATCCTCACCCGCATGGCGGGCCGCACCCCGGTGCCGGATAAGGAGAACATGGCGGCCATGGCCTCCCACGGCTGCTCCATGGCGCTGTTTCTCTCGGCGGGCATGGCGGAGGCGCTCCAGGCGGAGCTGCTTTGCGGCGCCTACACGCCGGAAACTCCGGCGGCCATCGTCTACAAGGCCAGCTGGCCGGAGGAAAAAGTCTTCCGCTGCACGGTCGGCACCCTGGCCGCCTGTGCCGCGGAGAATCACATCACCAAAACCGCGCTGCTGCTGGTGGGGGATTTCCTGGGAAATCTCCGCGAGCGCAGCAAACTCTATGACCCGGGCTTTACCACCGGGTATCGGAAGGGGACGGACGCATGAGCGTGACACTGATCGGCTGCGGCTGCGGAATGGAGAGCCTGAGCATGGAGGCCGCCGTCGCCATCGAGCAGGCGGAAGTGCTCATCGGCGCGGCCCGGCTGCTGGAGCCATGGCAGGGCGTCAAGCCCTGCGTGGAGGCGGTGGCGGCAAAGGACATCGCCGCTGCGATCGACAGCCGCGTTGATGCGGAATGCTGCGTCCTCTTCAGCGGGGACAGCGGCTTTTACTCCGGCGCGCGGCTGCTCCTGCCGCTTCTGGGAAACAGAGAAGTAAAAGTATTGCCGGGCCTCTCCAGCCTCCAGGTGTTTGCCGCCCGGCTGGGGCGGCCCTGGCAGAATTGGCGGCTCTGCTCGGCCCACGGGGCAGCGTGTGACGCGGTATACGAGGTCTGCCAGGGAAGCCCGGTCTTTTTCCTCACCGGGGGGAAGAGCGGGCCCTCTGCGCTCTGCAAGGCTCTGACCGATGCCGGTCTCGGCTTCCTGGAGGTCTCTGTGGGGGAGAACCTGGGGGGCGAGGAGGAGCGCATCATCCGCACAACAGCAAAAGAGGCCGCAGCGGGAAGCTTTGCGCCCTTGAGCATCCTCCTGGCCGAGCCCGCCCCGCGCGCCGAAAAGCGCACGCCCGGCCTTCCGGACACGGCATTTCAGCGTGCCGGGCAAGTCCCCATGACCAAGCGGGAGATCCGCGCGGCGGCCCTCGCCCTGCTTGCACCCGGTCCGGAAGATGTTTGCTGGGACGTCGGCGCCGGGACGGGCAGCGTTGCCATTGAACTGGCGCTTCAGGCCAGGGCAGTCTGCGCTGTGGAACGCAATGCGGACGCCCTCGCCGTGGCGGAGGAAAACCGAAAAGCGCTCGGCGCCTGGAACCTGCGCCTCGTCGCAGGCGCGGCGCCGGAGGTACTGGATGGTCTGCCCGCGCCGGACGCGGTGTTCGTGGGCGGCAGCGGCGGAAAGCTGCGCGAGATCCTGGAGACGGTACATTCCGCCAACCCCGCCGCGCGCATCTGTGTCTCCGCCATCGCGCTGGAGACGCTGCATACGGCCTGCTTTGTTTTGCGCGAGCTGGGCTATGAGACGGAGGTCTGCCAGATCGCCGTCAGCCGCAGCCGAAACGCCGGGGAGCTGACCCTGATGCTGGCGCAAAACCCGATTTGGCTGATTACGGGAACAAAAGCATGAGACAGATCATGATCGCCGCCATGCACAGCGGCGCCGGCAAAACCGTGATGAGCTGTGCGATCCTCGCGGCGCTGAAGCAGCGGGGCCTCTCCCTTTGCGCTTTCAAATGCGGGCCGGACTACATCGACCCCATGTTTCACAGCCGGGTGCTGGGCGTGCCCTGCCGGAACCTGGATCTCTTTCTCCAGGGCGAGGAGGGGGTACGGCGCACTCTCGGCCGCGGGGAAGGGGAGTTTGCCGTGCTGGAAGGCGCCATGGGCTATTATGACGGCGTGGCCGGTACCGAGCAGGCCAGCGCTTATGAGGTCGCCCGCCTGACGGGCTGCCCGGTGCTGCTGACGCTGCGGCCCAAGGGCAGCGCCCTGAGCCTTGCCGCCCAGGTGCGCGGTATGCAGAGCTTTCGTCCGGAGAGCAATCTGGCGGGTTTGCTGTTGGCAGACTGCGCCACGGCCATGGCGGATTTCCTGCAGCCCATCCTGGAAAGAGAGACCGGCCTGCCTGTGCTGGGCTCTCTGCCGCCCATGCCGGAGGCGTCGTTCGACAGCCGCCATCTGGGGCTGCTGACCGCCGGGGAGATCACCGATTTTCAAACCCGGATGTGCCGTCTGGGCCGGCAGGCTGAGCAGACGATCGACCTGGACCGGCTGCTGGAGACTTGTAAAAAAGTTTACATAACAAAAAAACCGAACGAAAAACCTGCCCCGGCCTGCCGGATCGCGGTGGCCCGGGACGAGGCGTTCTGTTTCCTCTATCAGGACAATCTGGACGCCCTGCGGGAGGCGGGGGCGGAGCTCTGCTTCTTCAGCCCCCTGCATGATTCCGGGCTGCCTGCGGACATCGCGGGACTCTATTTGCCCGGCGGCTATCCCGAGCTCTATGCGGGGACACTCTCGGAGAACCTTGCGCTGCGGGAGAGCATCGCAGCCGCCGTCGATGGCGGCATGCCAACAGTGGCCGAGTGCGGGGGCTTCCTCTATCTCCAGAGGGAGCTTGAAAACCGGGAAGGGCAGAGCTGCTCCATGTGCGGCGTGCTGCCGGGACGGGGCTTTGCCACGGGGAGGCTCCAGCGTTTTGGATATCAGACGCTCACGGCAGAGCGCGATTCGCTCCTGTTTCATGCGGGCGAGGAAGTGCCCGCCCACGAATTTCACCACTGGGACTGCACGGAAAACGGAGACGCGCTTCTTGCCAGAAAGACGGATGGCCGGTGCTGGCGCTGCGGTTTTACATCCGATTCCCTGTACGCGGCCTTTCCGCACCTCCACTTCGGGGGCGGGACGCCGCTGGCCGGACGGTTTGTGAAAGCCTGTGAGAAATATGGAAAGCATTTATGATACGATCAGCCGGATCGCGGGCCCGGACGAGGGGGCGCGCCGGCAGGCGCAGCGGCGCTGGGATTCCATCGCAAAGCCCCTGGGGAGCCTGGGACTGCTGGAGACGGCGGTGACCAGAATCGCCGCACTGAAGGGCAGCGCGGATGTGCATCTGAAAGGCCGGCGGCTGCTGGTCTTCTGTGCCGACAACGGCGTGGTGGCCCGGGGTGTGAGCCAGTGCGGCAGCGAGGTGACCGCCCATGTGGCCGCGGCCCTGGCCGAGGGGCGCAGCACCGTCAGCCCCATGGCGCGGCAGGCCGGATGCGGAGTGATCCCCGTCGATGTGGGCATGCTGGACTTCCCCGGCCATCCGGGCGTTTTGAACAGACGCGTCCGCAACGGCACCGGGGATATCAGCGGCGGACCTGCCATGACACGGGCGGAATGCCTATGCGCCATGGAAGTCGGTGCGGAGCTGGCGGAAACCGCCGCCCGGGAGGGCGTGGACGTCCTGCTGCTCGGGGAGATGGGCATCGGCAACACCACCTCCTCCGGCGCTGTTTGCGCGGCCCTGCTGGACCTGACGCCGGAGGTGGTCACGGGCCGTGGCGCCGGCCTCTCGGACGCGGGGATGGCGCGCAAGCGCACCGCGATCGAGAGCGCCCTGTACCGCAACGCCCCGGATGGGAGTGATCCCGTGGATGTGCTGCAAAAAGTGGGCGGGCTTGACCTTGCCGCCATGTGCGGCGCCTTTCTGGGGGCCGCGGCAGCGCGGCTTTCCGTGATCATCGATGGGTATATCTGTGCTGTGGCGGCCTTGTGCGCTGTCCGGCTCTGCCCCGACAGCGTGCACGCCATGCTTGCAAGTCACGTTTCCGCCGAGCCTGCGGCACAGCGGGTGCTGCGGGAGCTGGGGCTGGAGGCGCCGATCACCGCCGGGATGCGCTTGGGCGAGGGGAGCGGCGCGGTGGCTCTGCTGCCGCTGCTGGATCTGGCCCTCTCCGTTTACGGCAGCGGTCAGACCTTTGATCGCCTTGGCATCGACGCCTATACGCCCCAGAACTGAGGTAAAGTTATGTTAACCTTAATCATCGGCGGCTCCGGCAGCGGCAAGAGCGCCTTTGCGGAGGCGCTGGTACAGAAGCTGCCGGGGGAGAGAATCTATCTGGCCACCATGTCAGCGTTGGACCGGGAGAGCCTGCGCCGTATCGCGCGGCACCGGAGACAGCGGGAGACCCTGGGCTTTGTGACCCTGGAGCAGCCGCTGCGCCTATGGGAAGCGGCAGTTCCCGCGGGGGCAAACGTCCTGCTGGAGGATCTGTCCAACCTGCTGGCAAACGAGATGTTCTCGCCCGCGGGCGGGGGCGTTGACGCGGTGCGCCGGGGACTGGAGCATCTGACCGCATGGTGCGGGAATCTCACCGTGGTGACAAACGAGGTCTTCTCCGGCGGGGCCGAATACGAGGGGGATACCCTCAGCTATATCAAAGAACTAGCTGCGCTGAACCGGGAGACGGCGGCGCGGGCCGATCTCGCTGTCGAGCTTGTCTGCGGCCTGCCCAATGTGCTGAAAGGAGAATTGCCATGATCGTGCTGCAAACCGTCGCGGTGGCTTTCTCGATGTTTTCGGCCCTGCCCATGCCGCAGATCGAATGGAATGAAAAAAACATGCGCTGGTCTCTCTGCGCCTTCCCGCTGGTGGGCGCGGTGATCGGCCTGGGCTGCTGGGGCTGGCTGCGACTGTGCGCGGCGCTCTCTCTGCCGGAACTGCTGCGCGGGGCGGGGCTCTGCATGCTGCCGGTGCTCGTCACCGGAGGCATCCATCTGGACGGCTACGCCGACACCTGCGACGCTCTGGCAAGCCACGCCGGGATCGAGAAACGGCAGGAGATTTTGAAGGACCCGCATCTGGGCGCCTTTGCCGCCATCCGGCTCTGCAGCTATTTTCTGGCCGCTTTTGCACTGTGCACGGTGCTGGAGGACATCCGGCTTCCCGCCTGCATCGGACTGTTCTGCCTCTCGCGGAGTCTCTCGGGCTTTGCGCTGACGGCGTTTCCTCTGCGCCCCGGAAGCGGCCTTGCTAGGAGCTTTGCAGACGCGGCAGACAAAAAACGGGCCCGCGCGGTCCTGGCTATGGAGGCCCTCGCCTCTGCCGCGCTGCTGATCCTGGGCGGCGGGTCGCTTGCGGTCCTGGCCGCGGCAGCGACACTGCTGGTTTACCGGCAGATCGGCGTCAAGGGCTTCGGCGGCCTCTCCGGGGATCTGGCGGGCTGGTTTCTCCAGACCGCGGAGCTCTGGATGCTGGGGATGCTGGTGCTGACGCAGATTGGGAGGACTTGGCTGTGATCTATGTGACGGGCCCGCTCTTTGCGGGAAAGCAGAACTATATACAAACAGCGCTCGGACTCGACGAAGCGGCCTTTGCCGCCCGCGCCGTCCGGGATGTGCAGGAGCTGGTTCCCGGCGAGGATCTCACGGCGCTTGCCGACCGGCTTGCAACGTACGAGATCGTGATCCAGACTGAAATCGGCGGCGGCATCGTCCCCATGGACCGGGCGGAGCGGGAGAAGCGCGAGGCCGCCGGCCGGCTCGCCTGCCTGCTGGCAGCGCGGGCGGACACGGTGATCCGTGTTTGCTGCGGTCTGCCGCAGCTTTTGAAAGGGGAATGGCCGTGAGAATCTGGCTGATCCGCCACGGGCTGACCAGGCTGGGCGAGGAGAAGCGCTATCAGGGGGCGACGGACACCGGGCTTTCCGACAAGGGCCGCGCCGCTCTGCGCAGAGCGGACTTTACCCCGGCGCACGTCCATGTCTCCCCGGCCAGACGCGCCCGGGAGACGGCGGAGCTGCTGTTTCCCGGGGTACGGCAGATCCCTGTTTCGGGGCTGCGGGAGATGAGCTTCGGCGCCTTTGAGGGCCGAGGCTGGTGGGAGATGGAGCAGGACGCGGACTACCGCGCCTGGGTGGACGGCGGCTGTGAGGGCCGCTGCCCAGGCGGAGAGGACCGGGCGGAGTTTACCGCGCGGGTCACGAATGCGTTCCGGGAGATCGTTGAGACGGAGAAAAACAGCGAGGAGCTTGTGCTGGTGGCCCATGGGGGCACACAGATGGCCCTGCTGGAGCGCTTTGGTGTGCCTGAGCGGGCCTATTACAGGTGGCAGCGCCCCTGCGGGTGCGGCTGGCTGCTAGACTGGGACGTGGAGGAAGAGCGCCTGCGGGTGCTGAAAGAGGTTGACTTTCTGAGATGAGGATTCTTTTGGCCGCGCTCTGCGGCTTTGGGCTGGACCTGCTGCTGGGAGACCCGGAAAAGCTCGCCCCGCTGCACCCGGTGGTACTGATGGGGAAAGCGATCCAGGCCCTGGAAACAGGGCTGCGCGCATGTTTCCCGGCCGCAGAGCGGGGAGAGCTGGCCGCGGGCCGGGTCCTGGCAGCGCTGCTGCCGCTGGGGACGCTGTGTATCAGCGCCCTGCTGCTGCGGCTTCTGCGGGGGGTCTGGCCGCCGCTGGCCTTTGTCCTCGCCGTGATCTGGTGCTGGCAGGCGCTGGCGGTGAAGGATCTGCGCGTGGAGGCTTTGCGTGTTTTCCGGGCGCTCCGGGAGAACGGCCTGGAGAGCGGCCGCCGGGCGGTCTCCCGGATCGTCGGGCGGGACACCTCCGTTCTGGACGAGGCGGGCGTGATACGTGCCGCGGTGGAGACCGTGGCGGAAAACTTCTCCGACGGGATCATCGCTCCGCTGTTTTACATGATGATCGGCGGCGCCCCGCTGGCGCTGTGCTATAAGGCAATCAACACCATGGACTCCATGGTGGGCTATAAAAACGAACGCTATCTGCATTTTGGCCGCACGGCGGCAAAACTGGACGACGCGGCAAACTACCTGCCGGCGCGTCTGGCGGCCCTGCTGCTGATCGCGGCGGCGGCGCTGACCGGGGAAAACCCGAAGGACGCCCTGCGTATCTGGCGGCGGGATCGGAGAAAGCACGCAAGCCCAAACTCCGCCCAGTGCGAGGCCGCCATGGCCGGGGCCCTGGGGCTCCGGCTCTGCGGCCCGGCGGTCTATTTCGGGACGCGATATGACAAGCCCTACATCGGGGACGACAACCGGCCCATCGAGCCTGAGGATATCCCTCGGGCCTGCCGGATGGAATACGCCGGGGCTTTTCTGGGGCTTGCGGTCATGGGATTGATTCGACTTGCCTGGATTGTGACGCTTGGAGGTTGAGTATGGCAAAGTGCATCATGGTACAGGGCACCATGTCCGGAGCAGGGAAGAGCCTGCTGGTCACGGCGCTCTGCCGGATCTTCGCCCAGGACGGGCTGCGCGTCGCGCCCTTCAAAAGCCAGAACATGGCGCTCAACAGCTTCGTTACACCGGATGGACTGGAGCTGGGCCGCGCCCAGGCGGTGCAGGCCGAGGCGGCCGGGCTGGAGTGCGACGTGCGCATGAACCCCATCCTCTTAAAGCCCTCCAGCGACACGGGCAGCCAGCTCATCGTGCTGGGCGAGGTGCGGGGCCAGTACGACGCGAAGGACTACTTTGCCATGAAGAGGGGCCTGATCCCGGAGATCCGGGCGGCCTATGAGGGCCTTGCCGCGGAGAACGACGTGATCGTCATCGAGGGAGCGGGTTCCCCGGCGGAGATCAATCTCAGACAGGATGACATTGTGAACATGGGCCTGGCCGAGCTGGTGAACGCGCCGGTGCTGCTTGCCGGGGACATCGACCGGGGCGGGGTTTTTGCCCAGCTCTACGGCACCGTGGCTCTGCTGCAGCCGGAGGAACGGCGGCGTGTGGAGGGCCTTGTCATCAACAAATTCCGCGGCGACGCAGACCTTTTGAGGCCGGGTCTTGTGCAGCTGGAGGCACTGACGGAAAAGCCGGTACTCGGCGTGGTGCCGTGGCTGCGGCTGGATATCGACGACGAGGACAGTCTGGCCCCGCGCCTGACCCGAAAAGGGGAGAAGCGGGCGCTGGATCTCGCGGTGGTGCGCCTGCCGCACATCTCCAACTTTACCGATTTTTCACCCCTGGAGGAGCATCCCGCCCTTTCCCTGCGCTACGCGGCGAAGCCTGCGGAACTGGGGGAGCCGGATCTGATCCTCCTGCCCGGCACCAAGAACACCATGGGGGATCTCGCCTGGCTGTTTGAAACCGGCTTTGCCGAAAAAATCCAGACGCTCTGCCGGCTCGGCACGCCGGTGCTGGGAGTCTGCGGCGGCTACCAGATGCTGGGGCGGACCCTCTCGGACCCGGAGGGCGTGGAGCAGCAGGGGACCCGGGAGGGGCTGGGCCTGCTGCCCTGCGAGACCGTCTTCACCCGTGACAAGACCAGGAAGCGCGAGCGGGCCGTCTGTTCCGGCGGGCCCTTCGAGGATGCGAGACTGGAAGGCTATGAGATCCACATGGGCAAAACCCGGCGCCTGGGCGGGGCGGCTTTCTGCCGCTTCGAAGACGGCGGAGAGGACGGCGCGGCGGCCGGCCACGTCTTCGGCACCTATCTCCACGGACTCTTTGACAGCGGGGAGCTGACGGTGAAGCTGGCGGAGTACCTGGCGGCGCGAAAGGGGATCGAAATCCCCGCCGCGCAGCCGTCCGACCGGGCCGCTTACCGCAGCCGGCAGTACGACCTGCTGGCGGACGCGGTAAGGGAGAGTCTGGACATGGAGCGGATTTACAGGATCATGGAGGAATACGAGCATGAAGGATCGGCCCACACAGATTGAGCGGGGCAGCATGGAGATCATCGAAGCTGAGCTTGCGGCGCAGGGGATCACCCTGCAGCCGGAGGAGGCGCCAGTGGTACTGCGCTGCATCCACGCCAGCGCCGATTTTGACTATGCGAAGAATCTCCGCTTTTCGCCCGACGCTGTGGAAAAGGCCCTGGAGGCGCTCAAAGACGGCACCCACATCGTGACCGACACCAACATGGCCCTGGCGGGCGTGAGCAGGCCGGGCCTGAAAATCCTGGGCGGCGAGGTCCACTGCTTTATGGCGGAGCCCGAGATCGCCCAGATCGCCAAAGCGCGAAACTGCACCCGGGCTGTGGCCTCCATGGACTTTGCCGCGGCGCACCTGCCGGAGGCGATTTACGCCGTGGGCAACGCCCCGACGGCCCTCTTTGCTCTGGCCGAACACCTGGAGCGGGGGATGCGCCCGGCGCTGATCGTGGCGGTGCCGGTGGGATTTGTCAACGTGGTGGAGAGCAAGGAGAAGATCTTCAAGCTCTGTACCCACCTGGGCGTTCCCTGCATCGCGGCCATGGGCCGCAAGGGCGGCAGCAGCATTGCCGCCGCCGTCTGCAACGCGCTGATCTATACCGCCGCGGACCTGCTGGATCCGGCGGCGAGAGGGTGGAACTGAGATGGAGAAACACTATTCCTTTTTCCAGAACCGGGACTGTGAGTTCTTCCCCTGCCACGAGGGCGTCCCGGAGGAGGACTTCAACTGCCTGTTTTGCTACTGCCCCCTGTACGCCCTGGGGGAGGACTGCGGAGGCGGTTATGTGTACACAGAAAAAGGGGTCAAGAGCTGCGAGCACTGCGCCTTTCCCCATCGGCGGGAGAATTACGGAAAGCTTCTCAAACGCTTTGGCGAGCTTGCGGCTCTGGCCGCCAAAAAGGACAAACAGCCATGAGCTTTGAACACTATCTGCGCAGCGGGACCAGGCTGCTCCGCTGCGGCTACACCACAGGCAGCTGCGCGGCCCTGGCCGCCATGGGCGCGGCCCGCCTGCTGCTGGCCGGCGAGAGACCGGAGACCCTTGCCCTCGTGACACCCAAGGGCCTGCGGGTGGAGATCTGCCCCAGCCGCTGCGGGCTTGAGGGGGACGCCTCCCGCTGCGCCGTCATCAAGGACGCGGGGGACGACCCGGACGTCACAAACGGGATCGAGATCTCCGCGCTGGTGAAAAAGACCGAACAGGGCATCAAAATCGACGGCGGCCGCGGCGTGGGCCGGGTGACAAAGCCGGGCCTTGACCAGCCCGTGGGCAATGCCGCCATCAACAGCGTGCCGAGAAAGATGATCCTCGCGGCGGTGGAATCTGTCTGCGCTGCCTGCGGCTACGGCGGCGGACTCTCTGTGATCATCGAGGCCGGGGGCGGGGAGGAGATCGCGCAGAAGACCTTCAACCCCCAGCTCGGCATCGTGGGCGGCATCTCCATCCTTGGCACCTCGGGCATCGTCGAACCGATGAGCGAGCAGGCCCTGCTGGACACCATCGCGCTGGAAATCCGCCAGGCCAAAACAGCAGACCGCGAGCGCCTGATCCTCGCGCCCGGCAGCTACGGCATGGATTTCCTGACGGGAAAGCTGCCAGCGCTTAAGGAGGTCCCCCGGGCCAAGTGCTCCAACTTCATCGGCGATGCCATCGACATGGCGGTGCTGGAGGGCTTTTCCCAGCTGCTGCTGGTGGGGCATATCGGCAAGCTCGTCAAGCTGGCCGGAGGGATCATGAATACCCACTCCAAAACCGCCGACTGCCGGCGGGAGCTGTTCTGCGCCCACGCGGCGCTCTGCGGCGCGGATCGGACGACCTGCGGCGCATTGATGGAGGAGGTCAGCACCGACGGGTGCCTGGCCGTTCTGGAAAAGGCGGGAATGAAAGGACAGGTTCTGCAGAGCCTCTTGAATGCTATTCAAGTGCATCTGGACCGCCGCGCGGCGGGAGCGCTCCAGATAGGGGCCCTGCTGTTTTCCAACGAGAGCGGCTTGCTGGGGATGACCGGTGAGGCGGAGCTGATTTTGAAACAGTGGAGGACCGGGATATGAGACACGGGATTGCCGTTGTCGCTTTTACCCCGCGGGGTGCGGAGCTTGGAAGGCTTCTGGCGGAGGAGCTGGGGGCGAGCCTGGCCTGCTCCGGGCAGGAGGGCTTCTCCCTGACTGACTGGACGGCAGAGCAGTTTCCCGAACGAGAGGCGCTGGTTTTTGTCGGCGCGGCGGGGATTGCGGTGCGGGCCATTGCGCCACACATCCGCCATAAAGCAGAGGACCCGGCGGTCCTCTGCGTGGACGAGCTGGGGGCCTATGTGATTCCGCTGCTCTCCGGGCACCTGGGCGGCGCAAATGCCCTGGCGCGTGAGCTCGCCGCGCTTACCGGCGGAGAGGCGGTCATCACCACCGCCACCGATCTGAACGCTCTCTTTGCCGTGGATCTCTGGGCAAAGAAACAGGGCATGGCGGTTTTGCAGACGGAGCGCATCAAGAACGTCTCGGCAAAGCTGCTGCGGGGGGAGAGCGTCCGCATCGACTGCCCTTGGCCGGTTTCCGGGGAGCGGCCGCGCCTGGTGGAGCTGGGCGCGCCGGAAGATGTATGTGTCTCCTGCCGTCGGGAGAGCGGAGATGCTCTGCAGCTGGTCCCACGAATCGTGACGCTGGGGATCGGCTGCCGCCGCGGGACGACGCTTGCGCAGCTGGAAACCGTTTTTTCCCGCTTCTGTGACGCGCGGGGACTGCTGCCCCAGGCGGTCGCGGCGGCGGCCAGCATCGACCTGAAAGCCGACGAGGAGGGGTTGCTTACCTTCTGCGCGGCGCACGGCTGGTCCCTGCACTTTTACAGTGCGGAGGAGCTGAAAGCGCTGCCCGGCAGTTTCAGCGCGTCGCCCTTTGTGGAGCAGACCACGGGCGTGGACAACGTCTGCGAGCGGGCGGCGGTCTGCGCAGGCGGCAGATTGATGGAAGCAAAATACGCGGCGGAGGGCGTGACCTTTGCTGCGGCAGAGGGGCCTTTTGTCCCGGATTGGAGTTGGTAACGTGGGAAAGGTTTACGCGGTGGGCATCGGTCCCGGCGGGGCGGAGAGTCTGACGGGCGCGGCGAGAGCGGCCCTGGACGCCGCGGACTGCATCTGCGGCTATACCCTGTATGTGGAACTGCTGCGGCCCCTCTATCCTGACAAGGAAGTCTTTTCCACCGGCATGACCGGCGAGATCGAACGCTGCCGCGCCTGTCTCAAACGGGCACAGGCGGGCCAGACCGTGGCCCTGGTGTGCAGCGGGGACGCCGGCGTCTACGGCATGGCCGGGCCTCTGCTGGAGCTCCTGCCGGAATACCCCGGGGTGGAGACAGAGGTCGTCCCCGGCGTCACCGCAGCCCTCTCGGGCGGCGCGCTGCTGGGCGCGCCTCTGGGCCATGACTTTTGCGTGATCTCATTGTCCGACCGGCTCACCGACTGGGAACTGATTGAAAAGCGGCTGCGGATGGCGGCGGAGGGGGACTTTGTGATCTGCCTGTATAACCCGGCTTCGCGGCACCGGGCGGACTATCTGCAGAAGGCCTGCGATATCCTGCTGGAACGCAAGAGCCCCGAGACCCTCTGCGGCGTGGCTCGAAACATCGGGCGCGAAGGGGAGAGCGTGCGGCTTGTGACCCTCGGTCAGCTGCGGGATTTCCCGGCGGACATGTTCTGCACCGTGTTTATCGGTTCAACCCGGACAAGGGAGGTCGCCGGGAGAATGGTGACGCCCCGGGGGTATCATCGATGAAGTTTGTGATATTCAGCGGCACCACCGAGGGGCGGGAGCTCTCCCGCCTGCTGGCGGAGGCCGGAGCGCAGGTGACCGTCTGCGTTGCCACGGAATACGGCAGCGAGGAGCAGGGGAGCGTCCCCGGCGTGGAGACGCGCCAGGGCCCGTTGAGCCCGGAGGAAAAGGCTGTGCTGCTCTCCGACGCCGCGCTCTGTATCGACGCCACCCACCCCTACGCCCGGAACATTTCCCGGAGTGTGAGAGATGCCTGCGAAGCGGCGGGCGTAAGACTGCTGCGCCTCTTGCGGCCGGAGAGTGATCTTGCCGGGGCGCGGCTGGTGGAAAGTGCGGCAGAGGCGGCGGCCTGTCTCAAAACGCGGGAGGGGAACATCCTGCTCACCACCGGAGCAAAGGAACTGCCGGCCTACGCGGAGCTCCCGCCGGAGCGGCTTTTCCCGCGGGTACTGCCGAGTCTGGACAGCATTGCGGCCTGCGAGGCGCTGGGCATCCCCCACCGGAACATCATCGCCATGCAGGGTCCCTTTTCCCGGGAAATGAACGCGGCGACCATCCGACAATATGAAATCCGAATTCTTGTCAGCAAAGACGGGGGCGGACCCGGAGGCTTCGCCGAAAAGACGGCCGCCGCGAGGGAGACCGGCGCGGAGCTGATCGTGATCCGGCGCCCGGAGGAGACCGGCCTCAGTTTTGACGAGGTCTTGAAACAGTGCATAACAATGCTTACGCATTGATGCAAATAAGAAGTGTGTAAAAAGGAGAAACACCATGAAAAAGCTTATGGCAAGTGTACTGGTACTGTGCATGATGGCGGTGCTGCTCGCCGGCTGCGGCAGCAAGCCCGCCCCCGCCCCCGCGGCCACCGAGGCTCCCAAGGCCGAGGAACCCGCGCCCGCCCCCGCCGAGGAACCCAAGGCAGAAGAGCCCGCCCCTGTTGAGGAGCCCGCTGAAGCCGAGGAAGAGGACGAGGAAAACTACGAGACCGGCGACGCCTCCCTGGACGATCCCCTCAACCAGGACGGCATCGGCGAGAAGGAACTGCTGGTGGTGTCCTTCGGCACCAGCTTCAACGACAGCCGCCGCCTGACCATCGGCGCCATCGAGAAGGCCATTCAGGAGGCCTATCCCGACTGGAGCGTCCGCCGCGCTTTCACCAGTCAGATCATCATCGACCATGTGAAATCCCGTGACGGCGAGGTCATCGACAACGTGAACGAGGCCCTGGACCGTGCGGTCGCAAACGGTGTCAAGGTCCTGTTCGTGCAGCCCACCCATCTGATGGACGGCTATGAGTACAACGAGCTGAAGGACGAGCTGGCAAAATACGCCGACGCCTTTGAGCAGATCGTCATCGGCAAGCCCCTGCTGCAGCGCGACGCAGACTTCGGCGATCTCTGCAATGCCCTGGCCGACGCCACCAACAGCTATATCGACGGCGAGACTGCCATCGTTCTGATGGGACACGGCACCGAGGCCGATTCCAACTGGGTCTATGAGCATATGCAGAAGATGTTCGATGAGGCCGGCGCCGAGGATTACTTTGTCGGCACCGTGGAGGCCACCCCCTCTTTGGAGGACGTGTTGGCCAAGGTGCAGGCCGGTAATTACAAGCGCGTCGTGCTGCGCCCGATGATGATCGTGGCCGGCGACCATGCCAACAACGACATGGCGGGCCCCGACGAGGACAGCTGGAAGAGCACGTTTGAGGCCGCAGGCTATGAGGTGGAGTGCGTGCTGGAGGGCCTGGGCCAGCTGTCCGAGGTGCACCGCATCATCCTCGACCACGTCTTCGAGTCCATGACCCAGCAAGTAACAACCAAGTAAGGAAGTGTTGTCTATGAAACGCATCCTGTCTCTGCTTCTGCTGCTGGTAATGCTGCTGAGCCTTACCGCCTGCGGAAAGTCCGCCCCGTCAGCCCCGACCGAGGCTCCCGCGCAGACCGAAGCCCCGGCAGAGACGCCCAAGGCGTCTCCCGCCGTGGCGGACGCCTCCCAGATGACCGCCGTGGAAGAGGTGGTGGAGGAGGGTATGGTACCCATCTCCGCCGAAAACCTGGTGGACGGGGAGTATGAGATCGCCGTCAAATCCAGCTCCTCCATGTTCCGCATCGAAAAAGCGGTGCTCACCGTGGAGGATGGCCGCATGGGGGCGACCCTTACCATGTCCGGCAAGAGCTATCTCTATGTCTATCCCGGCACCGCCCTGTCCGCCGACGCGGCGGACAAGAGCCGACTGATCCCCTTCCAGGAGGACAGCGAGGGCTCCCACACCTTCACCATCCCCGTGGAAGCGCTGGACGCTCCGGTCCCCTGCGCGGCCTTCAGCAAGAACAAGGAGCTGTGGTATGACCGCACGCTCTGCTTCCGCGCCGACTCCCTGCCCGTGGAGGCCTTCCGTGAGGGCTTCCTTGTCACCCCCAAGAGCCTCTTTGTGGCAGACGGCAACTTCAAGGTCGCTGTCAAGCTCTCCGGCGGCAGCGGCAGAGCCTCCGTGGCAAGCCCCACCATCCTGAAGTACCAGGACGGTGTGTGCACGGCGGTGATCGAATGGAGCAGCAGCAATTACGATTACATGCGCGTGGGGGACGAGAAGTACCTGCCGCTGGTGGCCGAGGGCAATTCCACCTTCGAGATCCCGGTGCTCTACTTCGACCGGCCCATGACAGTGGTCGCAGATACCACCGCCATGAGCGAGCCCCACGAGATCACCTATACCCTGACTTTCGATTCCGCCAGTCTGGCGGTTGCGCCGTGAGACGCGCGCTTTGTCTGCTGCTGGCGCTTTTGTCCCTGCCGCTCTGCGCCTGCGCCGCAAAGCCCGCGGCACAGGCGGATGCAGCGCAGGTGGGGGAGATGGAACTGGCCTATGCCGAGAACTTCCGCGTGGAAAACTATGTCGGCGGCGCCGCATTGCTGACGATAGGTGACGGACAGCGCTTCCTGCTGCTGCCGGAAGAGGCGGAGACGCCGAGGGGACTGGAGCAGGTGCCGGTGATCCACACGCCGGTCAGGCAGGTCTATCTGGCCAGTTCATCGGCGGCGGACCTGTTTTTGCAGGCCGGAGCCCTGGAGGCGGTGCGGTATTCCAGCACCAAGACCGACGACTGGAGACTGCCGGAGCTGCAGCACGCCCAGGAGAAGGAGGACACCCTGTATGTGGGGAAATACTCCGCGCCTGACTACGAGCTGCTTCTGACCGAGGGCTGCGGTCTGGTTGTGGAGAACACCATGATTCTCCACAACCCCGCCGCCAAGGAGAAGCTGGAGGCTCTGGGCCTGCCTGTGATGATCGAGTACTCCAGCTACGAGCCCCATCCCCTGGGCCGGGTGGAATGGGTGAAGCTCTACGGACTTTTGACCGGACATCTGGAGGAGGCGGAGGCCTTCTTCGACAGCCAGCAAAAGCTCTTTCAGTCCCTGGAGGGGGCGGAGAGCACCGGGAAGACCGTGGCCTTTTTCCACATCACCCCAAACGGCGCGGTGGTGGTGCGCAAGCAGGCGGACTATGTCACCCGCATGATCGAGCTTGCGGGGGGCAAGACGGCGCTGACCGATCTGCCCGCGAGTGAGAACGCCCTTTCCACCGTGACCATTCAGATGGAGTCCTTTTACCGGCAGGCCCGGGACGCGGACATACTGATCTACAACAGCACCGTGGCCGGAGACGTGGAGGATATTGAAGCGCTGCTCTCCCTCAGCCCGCTGCTGGCCGATTTCAAGGCTGTGCGGGAGGGGAACGTCTGGTGCACGGAGCAGAGCATGTTCCAGAAGAGCTCCGCCGCGGCGGGCATGATCGCGGACTTCCACGCGGTTTTGACCGGCAGCGCGGAGGACGATGCCCTGCAATTTCTGCATAAGGTTGGCTGACGCCTATGGATCCGAGACAAAAACAACATATCCTGGCTTACCTGTTGTTGACGCTGGCGCTGCTGGTTCTGCTGGCGCTGGGCCTGCTTGCCGGCAGCACCCGAATCCCGACGGGGGAAGTGCTCACCGCGCTCTTTAAGCCGGCCCAGGGCGGCATGAGCGCGGGCATCGTGCGGAATATCCGCCTGCCCCGGGCCCTGGCCGCGGTGCTGCTGGGCGGGGCGCTGTCGGTGGCGGGCTTTCTGCTGCAGACCTTTTTCGGCAACCCCATCGCCGGGCCCTTCGTGCTGGGCATCTCCTCGGGGGCCAAGCTCACGGTGGCACTGACCATGATCTTCTGCCTGAGCCACGGCATCCTGCTGACGGCAGCGGGCATGATCGGAGCCGCCTTTGCGGGGGCCATGCTCGCCATGAGCATGATCCTGCTGGCGTCCAACCGCCTGCGCGGCATGTCGCTGCTGATCGTCTGCGGCGTCATGATCGGCTATATCTGTTCGGCCGTCACAGAGATCGCGGTGACCTTTGCCGACGACTCCAATATCGTCAACCTCCACTACTGGTCCATGGGCAGCTTTTCCGGCATCGGCTGGGGCGATCTCTCCACAGCGGCCCTTGTGGTGCTGGCGGCCTTCGCCTGCTCGATCCTGCTGGCAAAGCCCATGGACGCCTACCGGCTGGGTGAGGCCTACGCCGGGAGCATGGGTGTGAATGTCAGACGCTTTCGGGCGGAGCTGATCCTTTTATCCAGCCTGCTGGCTGCCACGGTGACGGCCTTTGCCGGACCCATCTCCTTTGTGGGCATCGCGGTGCCGCATCTCATCAAAGGCCTGTTTCGCTCTTCCAAGCCCCTGCTCCTGCTGCCGGCCTGTTTTCTCGGCGGCGGGGCCTTCTGCCTGTTCTGCGATCTGATCGCCCGCACGCTCTTTGCGCCCACGGAGCTCTCCATCAGCTCGGTGACGGCGGTCTTCGGCGCGCCGGTTGTGATCTGGATGCTGTTCAACCGGAGAAAGGGGGAGCGGACATGAGCGAGATTCTGCGCGCGGAGAATCTGACGGTGGGCTATGGAGACCACCCCGTGGTCCGCGAGATCGGCCTTCGGGCCGAAGCGGGGAAGCTGCTCTGCCTCATAGGCCCCAACGGCGCCGGCAAGTCCACCCTGCTCAAGACACTGATCCGACAGCTGCCGCCCCTCTCGGGGGCGGTGCTGCTGGAGGGGGAGCGGCTGGAGACGCTGCACGAGCGGGAATTGGCGCGGCGCAGTGCCGCCGTTCTGACGGGTACGCCCACGCCGGAGCTGATGCGCTGCGGCGAGGTGGTGGCCGCCGGACGCTATCCCTATACGGGTCGCCTGGGCGTTTTGAACGAGGAGGACCGCCGCATCGTCAGCGAGAGCATGGAGATGACGGGGACCCTGGCCCTTCGCGACACGGACTTTACCCGCATCAGCGACGGCCAGCGCCAGCGCGTGCTGCTGGCCCGGGCTATCTGTCAGCAGCCCAGGCTGCTGATCCTGGACGAGCCCACCTCGTTCCTGGATATCCGCCACAAGCTGGAGTTTCTGGAACTGCTGAGAACACTGGCCAGAGACCGGCAGATCGCAGTGGTGCTGTCCATGCATGAGCTGGATCTGGCCCAGAAGTTTGCCGACAGTCTGCTGTGCATCAAAGGCGGCGCCATCGACCGCAGCGGCCCGCCGGAGGAGATCTTTTTCGGCGACTATATCCGCACGCTCTACGGCATGACCAAAGGCAGCTATGACACCCTGGCCGGGACAGCGGAGGCCGAGCCCGCGCGCGGCGAGCCGAGGGTTTTCGTCCTGGGGGGCGGCGGCCGCGGCATTCCCGTCTACCGCGCCTTGCAGCGGGCGGAGATTCCCTTCGCGGCGGGGGTCCTGCCGGAAAACGACCTGGATCTGCCTACCGCCAGGGCCCTGGCGGCCGAGGTGCTCACAGACCGGGCCAACCAGCCGGTGAGTGCCGAGCGGGTAAACGAGGCGCTGAAGGTGCTGGAGAGCTGTGAAAAGCTCATCTGCGTGACAGACTTCGGCACGGTGAATGCGGAAAACCACCGCCTGGTTGAGGCGGCGGAACAGAGCGGAAAGCTGTGTGCGCCGGACGAACTGCTTTCTGAATAAAAAAGAAGAACGCCACTGTAGCGGCGTTCTGAACCGCCCCAGATTGTGCGGACAGCACAAAAAAGCCCCCTATGTAGGATAGGAACGAATCAATTCACGCAACGAACTGGCACCGCAATTCCAGCGGTGTCAGTTTTGTTTTGCTTTGGATGCGCT
>Ga0256407_10003188_pt1 | contig 29727 bp, 37 predicted proteins | sample RumenRJG_04DNA_FD_193489 | JGI IMG/M metagenome (GOLD analysis project Ga0256407, IMG submission 193489) | Bovine rumen microbial communities from Lethbridge, Alberta, Canada - RJG_04 | ecosystem: Host-associated > Mammals > Digestive system > Stomach > Rumen | place: Canada: Alberta...
ATTTAAATTTATTTTTTTTTTTTTTTTTTTTTTTTTTTTTTTTTTTTTTTTTTTTTTTTGCGGAGACCCCGATCCTGAGATTGGACAGCGGTTACTTTTTAGGGTTTTTTTAATAACATACTAAAAATTTTTATCTTTTTCAACTATATAATGCAGAGTTCCCGGTCCGCCGCCATATAATATTGGGAATCGGTGCGCGAGCTGCATATACCCCGAAAACCCTGAAAAAATTCCATATAAGGATGGGTCCCGATTAAACGGAGCTTTGCCCCGTTTTACGATGATACACCTGGTTGCGTTGTAAGAAATGACACGCCTGGCTGCGTTGTTTAATTATGGGAAAAATAAAAAAGTGTAAAAAAATGTAAAATTTGATAAAAAAAAACTCAAAAATGCTTGACTTTTTAAAATTTCGGCGCTGGCGCAGCCATTTTCGCGCCGTTGACATGTAAATTTACATGTAAATTGACACTTTTTTACAGTAAAGTAGTGTAAAATAATAAAAAAAAGTGTAAATTTACACTTTTTTAGCTCTTTTTTCAGTTAAATCAATTTTAAATTCTTTATTATCAACTTTAAATGTTATGATTTTACCTACATTTTCAACTTTAATATCAGTTGCTATGCTTTGTAGAGTGTTTGCAATAGTAGAGATTATCATTTCCTTTGTTGGATTTGGTTTTCTCTCTCTAACAACTTTTTTTCTAGGTTTCTCACTTGTTGCAACTAACTTTGATTTGTTTTTCTTTGCTTTGTTGTCAAGTTCTTCTAGTTCTTCATTTACTAGATAGTCATTATCTTCTAAAAACATAAGTAAAACATCTTCTAAATCAGTATTAAGCAATTTCATAGTTTTGTCAACCCACTCAGTTGCTACCTTTACAACTTTTCCATTGTCAAGTGTCAATTCATACACTTTTCCATTTACTTTGTATTCTTTCATACTTATCACTCTCCTTACATTATAAGTATATCATAACTAGAATATTAAGTCAATAGTTTTAGTGAAGAAAATTGATTTTTTTTTCAATTTTCTTCACTTTGTCAAAAAAGATTAATCTATGTTGAAATATGCTTTCTTTTTGATTATTTCTTTTTTAACAATTTCGCTATCAACTAATTGTTTTAATAAAGCACTCATTTTTTGATTTGATAAATCAGTTAATGTGCTATCACTTTCTTGTATTTCAGTGATAGTTAATGCTTTATCACTTTCAGTTAATACTTTTACGATTACATCTTTGATGCTTTCGTTTTCGATTTGAGTTTTAGTTTTTGTATTACTAACTCTTTTACGACTTAATAATTCGATTTCGTGGTCGATAAAGTCTACTAAGTCAGTTCTACCTAACTCTACAACTACCTTTCTTAAAGTTTCAAAATTGTCTTTTTTAGTTATTCTTTTTTCCATAATTAATCACTCTCCTTTTTTCTATGGTTTTTAATAACTTTTTTGTAATAAGTTTTCTTTTCTTATTACATTTATATTATATCATAACTAATTTAATTTGTAAAGTATTTTTTTAACTTTTTTTTATTTTTTTAAATTAGTTATGTTATAACCTTTCTTTACTATAATAATTATATCATAATTATTATTATTTGTAAATACTTTTTTTATTTTTTTTATTATTTTTTTTGTTGCCTTTTCCTTTCTCATTTTCTATAATAATTATATCAAATTATAAAAAAGTTGTCAATAGTTTTTTGTAAAAAAAAATATTTTTTTACTTGACATTATGGGAATGTAAACTAATTGTAAAGTGTGCGGAAATCGACTGTAAAATTCCGTAAAGTTGACACTTACTTGACACTCGGCCTCCCTCGAAGAAGAACAACCGTGCGCCGGCCGCCGAGTGTAAAGAAATGTCAAGTAGACATTAACTTGACACTTCTTCAGCTACGTAAGTAGATTTTTCATATTTATAAATATCAATTCTTGTATTTTCAAATGTAATTTGCTCGTTATTCTTTATAAGCATATTTTGTGTGTTTTGTGCATCCTCTAACTTGAAGAAAGGCACCGCCAAAGGGGAATAACCATTTTCTCCCATTTTCATAACTACTACATATAATTTTTTGTCTTCCATAATATCACTCCTTTTCTTTATTACATTATTATTATAACATAATAGAGATTTAATGTCAATACTTTTTAAAGAAAAATTGCGGCGGTCGGTATGTGTTTCTTAACTCTCGGTTTAGGAACTACAAACCAAGCATTTCCGCCAACTCTAAACATTGTTTTCTATTGTTTTTAAAATATTCAACTCCCCACATCGTAGCAAGTCTTTCACACTCTATACTAAAATAAGCAAAATTCATTTCTTTTTCAGTAATAACACCTTGTTCAAACATAAATACAAGCATATTTTCAATAGTATCTCTTTGCTCGTTTCTTTGCTCTTGATAAGTCATACAATGTCCTATTTCATGTAAAATACTTAATAAAACAATATTCATTTCAGTAAATTCAGGTTGCTTTTGAAACCACTCTAAAAATTGATAATCAAGTTCTTCATAATCTTTATTACTTACAAAAACCTCTTTATTTATTGGGTCGCACTCATATCTATTGCTTTTATCAACTACTATTTCATTATCAATAGTATCAACAAACTTTTGTAAAATAATTAAATCATTTTTAGAATATTTTCTCATAGTATCAACCCTTTCTTTACTATAATAATTATATCACACATTAGAATAGAAAGTCAAGACTTTTTATTCATTTTCTTGACTTTCTTTTGTGTCATCTTCAACTACTCCATCATAGCACATTGTATCTATTGCGTCAAGTAAAGTAGATTTTTTATCTATGAAAGAATAACCTGCATATTTTAGTAATCTAATTATTTCATTTAATATTTCAGTGCTTGAAGCGTCTTGGTCAAAAGCAATTGTTAATTCTTTTGTACAAGATTCATTAATAGCACACACATTACTATAAAATGGTTCGGCATTGTAAGTTATTTTAATCATAACTATACCTCCTTTCCTAGATATTTTGCAACTCTTGTTTCAAGTTCTAATCTTGAAATTGAGTTGTGTATTTCATTAATAAACCAAACATTTGTATTAAAGAAATTATCTCTACCAACAACTATGTCTTGGTCTTGATATTCTTCTCTAATCTCTTGTAGTAGAGTTTTCATAACCTTTGGTTCACATTCGTAAATCTCTCCAGTAATGAAATCATAAAGTAATTCGTTTTTAATATTTAACATAATAATCACTCCTTTATTTATTTTCTATAATAATTATACTATAAATAAATTAAAAAGTCAATACTTTTTTTAAATTTTAGGAAAAATTCTTCTATTTAGCAACGCCGCCACGTGTTCGCAAAAATCCCAAAAGTGTCAAGTAAGTGTAAACTCGTGCCGCAGCGATACAAAGTGAGCGTAAGCGGCCCGCCACAACGCACCCTGGTGTTTCTTTTTTTAAAAAGAAAAAACTTTACACTTAAAGTGTAAAGTTTACTTTATTTTACACACCGAAGTATGCTTTTTTCTTAACAACTTGTTTTTTGATAACTTCAGCGTCAACTAATTGTTTTAGCAATGCTGATATTTTTTGATTTGATAATTCAGCAAGTTCAGAATTATTTTCTTGTAATTCAGATATTGTTACGAATTTAGCAACTTCTTGTAAAGTTTCAACAATAACATTTTTGATATTTTCGTTTTCAACTTGTGTTTTTGTCATTGTGTTAGAGTTTCTTTTACGAGATAATAACTCTATTTCGTGGTTAATGAAATCAACCATTTCTTTGTTAGAAGCAACTACTTCTATTTCAAGTAATTCATTGTAGAAATCCTTTTTAGTTTTTTTGTTAGCCATAATATCACCTCTTTCATATTTTTTTCTAATAAAGTTAATTGGCTTTTTAACTTTATTACATATTTATTATAACATTTTTTAAATGTTATGTCAATAGTTTTTTAAAACTTTTTAAAGTTTTTTTTATTAGGTTTTGCAACCCTTAAGCAATGTTATATTTCATTGCTTTAGGGTTTGCATTTCTACCTTTTAATTTTTTGTTAGTTTTACCTTTTTTGTATAGGTTTTGTGCAGTTCTCATGAATTGAGCTGCGTTTTTGTCAACTACAACTTTGTTAACTACCTTTCCTTTTCTTTTTGCCATAATTATCACTCCTTTCATTTACACTTATATTATAGCATAGTTATTATTTTATGTCAATACTTTTTGAAAAAATTTTTAAAAAAATTTTTCTTTGTATTTTTGCTTTCTAGGAATAATTTTACTTTTATCTTTGTGAGCACCTGCTCCATTATATTGCCAAGACATAGGTATCCAAGTATCACGAACGCCTGAATGTTTATTTTTTTTATTTTTTGCTTTAATAGTTATTTTCATTTTAACCACTTCCTTTATTTACTATAATAATTATATCATAATTAAAAAAATAAGTCAATACTTTTTTAAAACTTTTTTTATTTTTTTAATTATAGGATATCTAACAACGCACCCTGGTGTGTCGCAGCGACCCAAAAAATTCAAAAGTGTAAACTAAATGTAAACCGCGGCCCGCATCTGGGTTAAACAATCGGGCGCGGGCCGCTTGACACTCGCTTTACATGTAAAATTGTGTAAATGCGGTTGCCGCACTCTGTAAACCACAAAAAAAGAAATGTCAAGTGGTTTACATTTCTTTTACTATTGAATAGTCTTTCCAATTAGGTGCAACATTTAAACTTACTATTGTATTACCTAGTCTATCAAGACTTTCTTGGTAGATTTCAATTTCGATGTCAATATCTTCAAGTCCAGTGTGGGCTTCTTCAAAATTAACATTGTTTGAGATAAAGCAATAAATTGCTTGTGCTGTTGTTCTAACTCTACCACTATTAGTTATAAAACAACTTTCTTTTTGACTATTTAATCTTTTTTGATTTTCTAAGCAATAATTTACATAGTCTTTTGAAAAAGTGATAACTTTTGAAATTTCCATTGTATCAAGTAAATCTAATTTTTCAAATGGATTTTCAACTCCAAACTCATTGAAAAGTCTTTCAGTTGCTTGTTTATCAAAATTTCCATTGTGAGCAACCATTATATCAATGTTATATCTATCAATAACTCTTTGTAAATCATTAGATATTTCGTTAACACTCATTAATTTATATCTTTTATCATTATTGATTTTATCTTCATAACTTGGATATTTTGTAGCACTAAATGTACTTAACATTATGTATTTATTATTGAAGAATTTTCTAACAATATATGATTTTTCATAAACAACCTTTTGATTTTCGTTATCATAGATTTTCATACCTATTTCAAATGGTAGAACACTTTCTTTAACAAATAAACTACCTATTGTTTCAGTATCAATAAACATTAAATATTTTTTAGTTTTTAAATCAACTTTTTTTGTAAACATATTTTTTCAACTCTCTTTCCTTTATCAATTTACACTCTTATTATATCATTTATAGAATAACTTGTCAATACTTTTTTAAAAGTTTTTTTATTTTTTTAGGTAGAGAAGATTTTATCTTCTCTTACCTTTTTTTGATTTCATAGGTTTAATACCTAATCTTTCATTTTTACGAGCCAAATCTCTTGCCTCATACATTGCACGCATTGCGTGTCTTTTGCCTGGTGTCATACCTTTCTTTGCCATAATTATCACTCCTTTCTTATTACACTTTAATTATACCATAACTAGATTTTATTGTCAATAGTTTTTTTTAATTATTTTAAAATTATGTCAAATCTTTGATTTTCAATTACTTTTATTGCTTTTTCAAGTTGCCACTGATAATGTAAAATTGTGCTATCGTGTTGCAATTGTTTTTCAAATGGTGTTAATTTTTCATTGTTTGCAATTTTTTGTAATTCCTTTTCAATTTCAATTTTTTTAGTCTCTAGTAAATCATTTATTTTTTTACTATATCTTTCAATGTTTATTGTGCTTAACATAATAATCATCTCCTTTTCTTATTTACTATAATAATTATACTACTAAATGAAATAAATGTCAATAGATTTTTGAAATATTTTTTATTTTTTTTCATAATTTTGGGATGCGGCAACGCTACCTGGTGTGTCATTAGTCGAATGTAAAATTTACAAAGGACTTTACACTTACTTTACACGGCACGCTGCGGAAATGGTCAATCGTAAGCGTGCCGCCGCGTACAACTCTGCCTGGTGTATCTTCTTTTGTAAAAGAAAAAGTGTCAATTTGACACTGAATAAGATTTTAATGTAAAGTAGAATTATTTTTCTACTTTACAAGTCCAATAGTGGTCTCCGTGGTTATCAGTATGTTGAACAACCTCTCCACCACATCTTTCAATAGCACGATTTCTTTCGTGTGTTTCTTGTAATTCTAATAATTTAAAACAACCAACTATTGCTAAAATACCAATTCCATAAAATACTATTTTTATTAATTTTTCTTGTAAGTTTCTCATTTAAATCAACCTCTTTCTTTCTTTATCTTACATACTTATTATATCATTGATAGAGTATTTTGTCAATACTTTTTTAACATTTTTTTAATTTATTTTTAGTCTAATCCTAATAAATACCAAATAATCTTTTGTTTAATTGTTATTCCATTTATTGTTATTTCATAACTTGTATTTAGAACAATTACTAATAAACTAACTAATAATATTATTACGATTGACAGAAAAACGATAGTCTTTTTTTCTTTACTCATTTTCAATCACTTTCCTTTCTTCATCTTACATACTTATTATATCATTAATAGAATAGTAAGTCAATAGTTTTTTAAAATTTTTTTCTACTTTACATTTTAGGATGTCAATAGCAAGTACAAATGTTCGTTTTCTTACACGAAAAATTCTAAATCAAACACTTGTTCGATTTTTCGGCTCGCCACACCCGCCGGCGAGACGCTCAGTGGAGTAGGGTAGGGGAGAGTAGGGTAGGTGAGTGGTTTTAATTTTATTTTTTACTATTCTATTTGTGCGAAAATGCTTACTAATACGCTTGTAAACCCTTGATTTTACATGCCACAAAGCAATGATTGCCGCATTTTAGGATTTCTCTTGTTCCCCTACTCTAACCTACTCTCAAAGCAAAAATTTCAACTCCCCTACCCTACCCTATTCTCGGCCCGCTTTGATCGCAACCGCGCCGCCGCATGTAAAGTAAATGTAAATTGACACTCTCTTGACAAATAAAAAAGTGTAAATTATTTTACACTTTCTTGGTAGTTATTATAAAATTCAGTAACACCACCAACCCAATATTGATTTAGTCCATTTGGGTCATTTTCAGCACCAACAGGACAATACTTTGCACCAATTTGTTTGATAGTATTTAAACCTAAATCAAAATAGTAATTTTTTAATATTCTTACGAAATCATTTAACCCTTGGTCATAGTTTTCATAATCTCTTAAACCATCACTATCCATAATACCACCAAAGTTATAGTTATTATGAAATGCTTTACTAGTCCAATTACCAGTTTCATGTCTTGAAATACTTACAATTAATATTGCTTGGTCTTTTGTTAAACCATTTTCAATTGCTTTGTTGTAAATATTATTTGCATTGTCATTTCCTAAATCAATAACTTTTTTTTCTTCAACAACTTGTTTTTCAGTTGTTTCAGTTTCAGTAATTTCTTTAGCAATGACTTTTTCAACTATTTCATTTTTAACTATTGTTTGTACCCTAACTTTAGGATTAACAATACTAATAGCTCCAATAGTAGCAAGTCCAACTAAACCATAAACAATACTAACTTTTAAAAGTCTTGGTAATTTATTAAAACCTTTAGCAATTAATTTATTAAATAATTTCATTAGTTTGTAAACTATTGTCATTATTCCAATTATTAAATAAACAATTGTTTTAATAGTTGTTTTAATTAACCATTTTAAACCTTTCATAATTAAACTTAATAATAAATCTAATAAGTTTTTTTTGTATAACTTTTTATTCTTTTGTTGTCTTGTCATTGTAATCAATCCCTTTTCTTCTTTATCTTTATTACACTTTAATTATAACATTTATTAAAGTTTTTGTCAATACTTTTTTAAAAATTTTTTTTATTTTTTTTACATTTGACATTTTTTGTAAGATTAATATTCCCTTTCCTTATCTATCTTACACTTTAATTATAGCACAACAAAAAGAAAATGTCAATACTTTTTTAACATTTTCTTTAATTTATTTTACACAAACATTTGTTCTAATTGTCTTAAGTCTTTAATTGCTAAACCTTTCCAAATCTTGCTTTTATTGTTTGCTAAACTTGTTAATCTTTTAATTCCAATTCCATTGCAATTATTCCATTCAATTAAGTTCTTTGTGTAATCATCTAACAAATAACAATTATTATCAATGTCAATGTTTAGTTGTTTCTTTATTTCATTTGCTTTGTTTGTTCCAATTCTACAAAAACAAATATTTGTTTCTTTTAGTTCTTTTAGATAAGTTTTCAACCAAACCAGTTTATCTTGGTCTGCTTGTGCGTTTGGACTTGCACTAATAACATAAACCTCAACAATATTGTTTTTAATTAAATTATTTATTGTATCAATGTATTTAAAAGGTTTTAAACTTGAGAAAAAACCTTTTTCAGTTGCAAATCTTTCAAGTGCATTTTTCTTTGAATTAAATTTTGCAATAGTTCCGTCCATATCTAAAAATAATTTTTTCATAGTATCAACTCTCTCTTTCTTCATTATCATTGTACCATAACAAGAAATAATTGTCAATACTTTTTGAAAAAATAATTTAATTTATTTACAATAGTTTTTATTTACATTTATTTACATAATTAATTTTAGGAAAAGTGTAAACAATGTGTAAAGTATGATGTCAAATCAAAAAGTTCTAAAGTGTAAAGTAAGTGTAAAATTCGCAGCCAACCAGTTGTCTGCGAGCCTGCGAAGTCAATGTGAAAGGAATCTCTTTTCAGCTGCTACAGAACGTACCAACAAGGTTTTTGCTATTAGTATAGTGGGGGTACATTTTTGGGAAAAAATTTTTTTCGTTTTTGATTTTAGGTTTCGCCTCGGCATAAAAATCTCTAACTTCATTTTCAAAACGGGAATACGATTTTTTTAATCTATTTCCTTTATTTTATCTTTAATATCCCATACTCGCATTAGAACTCAATTACGGAGCTTATCCAAATATTTTACTTATTAATCCTAATATAAATAAAACAAAAGGTATTACAAATATAATTATAAAACAAGCCCATAAAGTCCATTTAATTTCTTTTTTTCTTAATTGTAAACTATATTTATCGTATTTCTTCATTGTCTATCCAACTCCTTGTTTTTGGGTCATAGATATATTTAAAATTATTTTTTCTATCAACACCTTTATATCCATTCATTTTTAAAAACATATCTGCGGCATCAACAGGTAAACCACTTTCTTTAAGTGCGGCAATCGATTCCTCAGTAGCTTGTAAGTTCTCATCTTCATCCGCATCAAACTTACCATCGCCGCACTTATCTAAGATTCTTTCTATTGTTTTTAAATCACTGGCTTCCGCCATATTAAATTTTCCTTCCGCAACAGCTTGACCTAATATATAACCCATTATTATTTGTTTTAATTGTCTATCATTTAATTTGATTTCCATATTAATACCTGCCTTTTGTCATTCTTTTTCCATAATTTCTATGATGAACATTTCCGCCTGTTAATGCGGTAATCCCTTCATAAATACCTCTTTTTACTATCGTTTTAGGTTTTGGTATTAATGAGGTTGGAATTTTCAAACTTCTTTTCTTTCTCACTTCTTATCTCCCTTTCCAATATTGATTTACCATTATGCGGCCACCGGTTCTATCACATACTAACCCAGCTTCTGTTGTTCCACACCAATTTGCAACTCCTCTATTGCCTTCATAATCAATATAAAAATATCTTTGATAATTGTTATGATAAGCAATTATTCCTGTTGTTATTAATGCGGCTGCACATAAAATAATTATTATTGCTAATATTTTTGTTTTATTAGGAACTATTTTTTTAAAGTAAAATAATTCAAATTTTAATCCCAATTCAGTCATCTTTAAAGATATATTATTTTTTAAGCTCATTTTATGAAATATCCTCCTCAAATTTTCTTTGTAAAATTTCATATTTTAAATTATCTAAGAATGCTATTGTTTCAATATTAATGACATCTTCTTTCATTAAATGTAAACTTTCAATCAATTTAGTTTGTTCAAAATAGAAAGTGCATGCGGCAACCGCTTCTTCCTTCGTCATAACGCGGTCTCCATTAGCAGTAAGCTGTTTCTTTAAATTCATCAATAGTTCTCTATCTTGTGTTTTATAACATTCTTTAATAGGAACTCCTCTACAATAGCGACTAATAAATTCATACAATCTAACACAGTGGCTAAGTTGCTTCCCATCAAATCCATATTTTTCAATTTTATCAATTAAATTAGGATAAGGATGACATAAAGCTTTTAATTTATTTCCGCTCATTCCTACAATACATCTTAAGAATTGATTTACATTTATTTCTGCAATACCTTCTCTTTTATCAAATAGAGGTTGAATTAAATCTTCATATTTAGGATTAATAATATAAAAATCAGTATATAGTAATTCTATATAAGAAATATTTTCTTTTTTAAATTGTTCAAACATAACTCTAATGTCTTTTACATCAATATGTTCTCCATTGTCTAAAATTTCTACATAAGATACAGGTTTCTTTTCATAGACAAAATCGCGGAAATGCGGCAATACAATAGCTTTAGTATCAATATCGCTCATATAACTTTCACTATATTCGTCTAATCCATAGTTTTGACTTCCTTGTAACATTAAACACACTACTTTATATCCTTTTTCCTCTAAATAAGCATAGTGTTCAGTTAATCTTTCCATAATATAATCAAATCTATCCATATTTATCATCTCTTTCTTTTTTATATTTTTCTTTATATATAAATTATAATATATTTTTTTATTTAATTCAATATATATAACTTAAATCTCGATTGACAATTCAAAATTTTTCGATTATAATATAGTAAAGAAAAGGTCAAAAATGATTAAACTTCATAAAGAAGAAAGGAGATTACTAGTGGAGACTAAAATTAGATTAGATTATAGATTAAAGACACCTGAAGAACGTAAAGCATTAGTCGAAGAAATAGTAAGACAAACTCCTCCTAATCAATTAACTGAACAGTATATAGAGATTTTATCAAATTATATAATATTTGCAATGGATAAAGAAGAAAAAAAGAAAAAAGAAATAATTACTGATAATAGAATGATTACTATAAATAAAAGAGAAACATCCTATCAAGGCTTAGTAAGCAAATTTGAAAATGGAGAAGATGGGCTATATAATATAACAATAGATAATGATAAAAATGTTTTATTAACACCTAAAATTTCTATTTCTCCTAAAGACATTACGGAAATCCCTGCTTTAAAGGATTTAACAGACGCAATTGAGCTTGTTAAAAAGCAAGAAAAAAACGCAACAGGAAAAAGAAAATATGCTTTAAAGAAACAACTTATTGAAATGTATCAAGAACAATATACAATAAAAAATACAGTAAAACAAGTAACTTTTAATTCAAATTCAGTAAAAAGCTTCGCTAAATCTAGCTTTCCTGATGATATTTATATAGATGAAGAAACTGGACTTCCTGTGAATAAAGGAGTAGTATCTTTTTTCAATCCTGAACATATATCCGCACTTTTATGCAATTATAGTGCATTAAAAGAAGAGTGTTGGGGAAAATTTGATGGAGATTGTTATTATATGATGGAAGATTTAGATAACTTAATAGAAGATACTTTAAGATATGATTATCCTTTATATTATGATTTATTAATTTATAAAATAGATGGTAGAAGTAATGCGGAAATCCAATTTATGTTAGAGCTAGACCATGGAATTAAACATTCAGTTGAATACATTAGTTCATTATGGCGCAATAAAATTCCTAAATTACTTGCAGAGGCTGAAACTAAAAGATACTTAAATTGGTATTACACAACTCAAGAACGTGGTAAATGGAAGACATGTTCTAGATGCGGGCAAACTAAATTAGCTCATAATTTATATTTTTCAAAAAATAAGACTTCTAAAGATGGTTTTTATAGTATTTGTAAAGAATGTCGTAATAAGAAAAATAAAAAAGAGGTGGTTTAATTGGCTGAAAAACAAAAATATTATTGTGAAAAATGTGGAAAATGGATGGCGGAAACAGAGTTTTTTACATATAAAGATGGAACTAAAACAGAAATGTGCAAAAAATGTTTAACTATGCATATTGACAACTGGGATCCAGAGACTTATCTATGGCTTTTAGAAAAAATGGATGTTCCATATATTCCTCAAGAATGGAATACTTTAAGAGATAGATTATATGCAAAAGACCCTTCTAAATTAACTAGCTCTTCAGTTTTTGGTAGATATCTATCTAAAATGAAATTAAAACAATGGAGAGATTATACTTGGGCAGATAGTGAGAGACTTCAACAAGAAGCTGAGGCTACCGCAAAAGAACATGAAGAGGAAGCTAAAAGAAGGGAAGAAGAAGCTAAAGAAAAATTTGAAAATGGAGAAATTTCCGAAGCTGAATATAAAACTCTTGTATCAACAGTAACACAAAGAGAAACATTACCACCTCCTCCAATGAATCCAATAGGACAAAATGGCAGTGTTGGTGGAGCTTTTGTCATGAATGAAGATGATTTTATGGCAGAAGATGATATTCCTGATGCAGGAGCAGACTTAACTGATGACGATAAAATGTATTTAGCTGTCAAATGGGGAAGATTATATAAACCCGCAGAATGGGTAGCATTAGAACAAAATTATGAAGAAATGACTAAATCATTTGACATTCAAGATGCTGACACTATTAATACTTTAAAGTTAATTTGTAAAACAAATTTAAAAATGAATCAGGCTCTAGATACAGGAGATTTAGATGGATATCAGAAGTTATCAAGAGTTTCTGATAGCTTAAGAAAGTCTGCTAAATTCACTGCCGCACAAAATAAAGAAGATAAAAATGATTTTGTAGACAGTGTTGGTGAATTAGTAGCTATGTGTGAAAGAGAAGGTTTCATTCCTAGATTTGTTACAGATATTCCACAAGATAAAGTTGATTTAACTTTGAAAGATATGAATGATTATCTTAAAAAATTAGTTACACAAGATTTAGGATTTGGACAACAAATTGAAGATGCTTTAAAGAAAATTCAAATCCAAAAAGAAATGAATGAGGCGGAAGCCGCCGCTCAAGAAGGACAAGTCGAGCTTGAAGATGAAGATTACGCAGCTTTTATAGAAGAAATGGAAGCTCAAAAAGAACAAGATATTGATTTGCTCGATGAAGAAATTGAGGATGATGAATAATGGCTTTAGCAGATATATTAGAATTATCCAGTAATAAAAGTGTAACTAAAAAGGTAGGAATTTCAGAAGAAAGAATTAAAGAACAGCTACCTGTTATAAAACAATATATATCTTTTTGGAGAGAGTATCCTGATATATTTGTAGAATTTCTTTGTGGGGAGAGTAATCCTGAAAATTTTCAATTATATTTTTATCAAAGAGTGTTTTTAAGAGCCGTAATGCGTCATAGATATGCTTATGCAACATTTCCTCGTGCATATTCTAAATCATTCCTATCAGTTTTAATTCTTATGCTTAGATGCGTTTTATTTCCTGGAGCTCATTTGTTTGTTACAACAGGGGGAAAAGAACAAGCTGCAGGAATTGCAAGAGAAAAAGCAGAAGAATTATGTAAATTAATCCCTGGTTTAAAAAATGAAATAGATTGGACAAGAGGACAAACAAAAGCAAGTAAAAATATGGTTGAATATAAATTTAAAAATGGTAGTAAATTAGATATAATGGCAGCTCAACAAAGTTCCCGTGGTAAACGTGCTACTGGAGGACTTATGGAAGAGTGCATATTAATAGACCAAACATTGTTAAATGAGGTTATTATTCCTACTATGAACGTTGATAGAAGACTTGCAGATGGAAGTAGAATTGAAGATGAAGTTATTAATAAATCTCAAATATATGTAACTACTGCAGGATGGAAAAATAGTTTTGCTTATGAAAAATTAATTCAAATACTTATTCAACAAATTATTGAACCAGATGAGGCGGTAGTTCTTGGCGGAACATGGCGAGTTCCAGTAATGGAAAAGCTACTTAAAAAATCATTCATTGAGGAGCTTAAATTAGATGGGACATATAATGATAGTTCATTTGCTCGAGAATATGAATCTGAGTGGTCTGGAGATGCTGAAAATGCATTCTTCTCTGCAGAAAAATTTGATAAACATAGAAGAATGTTACAACCTGAATATGAATATAGTGGACGTAGTAGTAAAGGAGCTTATTATGTATTAGGAGTCGATGTTGGACGTTTAAAATGTACAACAGAAGTTTGTATTTTTAAAGTAACTCCACAAATGCAAGGAGCTTCATTAAAAACATTAGTTAATTTATATTCTTATGAGGCAGAGGATTTTGAACAACAAGCGATTCATATAAAAAAATTATTCTATAAATATAAGGCGCGTTCCGCAGTTATAGATGCGAATGGTCTTGGTATTGGATTAATAGACTTTATGACTAAAGCACAAGTCGATCCAGAAACTGGGGAAGAATTATTACCTTTTGGAGTTGAAGATGGAACTTCTGAAGACGTTATAGAACCATATAAAAAGATAAAAGGCCCAGGAGTTGAAGAAAATGCTATGTATTTAATGAAAGCTACTGTTCCTATTAATACTGAAGCTCATAGTTATGTTCAGACTCAATTATTTAGCGGAAAGATTAAATTTTTAATTGATGAAGGACAAGCAAAAGTAAAATTAATGTCTACTAAGAAGGGACAACAGATGACAAATGATGAGAGAGCTAATTATTTAATGCCTTATACATTAACGACTATTTTAAGAGAACAAATGCTTAATTTAGTAGAAGAAAATGAAGGAGTTAATATTATTCTTAAGCAATCTAATAGGGGTATTCCTAAAGATAAGTTTTCTGCTTTTGAATATGGACTTTTCTATATTAAACAAGATGAAGATAGAAAGAAGAAGAGAAAGAAAAGAAATATATCGGACATGATGTTCTTTACTAATAAGTAAAATGCGCTGGGCAAATCTAAGTTATCTATCTTATTCAATTTTTATAATAAAATAGAAACATGATGAAAATAGCGTATATTAATGTCCTTTTATATATATAAGGAGGGAATACAATGCGAGCAAGTCGTGGAGAGATAAAAATAGAAGAAATATTAGAATCATCTGGACTTACTTTTGAAGAAGAATATTCTTTTCCTGATTTATGTAGTTCAAATGGGAGACCTTTGCGTTTTGATTTTGCAGTATTTGACGATGATAATGAATTATTATTTTTAATTGAATACCAAGGAATACAACACTATATAGCAAAAAGTAAGTTTGGCGGAAATAATGGATTAAGAAAACAACAATATAATGATATGTTAAAAAGAGAATATTGTAAAAAACATAATATTATCTTAATTGCAATTCCATATACACACGAGAGTTATATTAATTATGATTATATTATGAATGCTTATTACGCTCTTGGAGGAATTTAATATACAAAATAAAGCAAAGGAAGGTGTCGACTTTGATAAATAATAGAATGGAAGCTATTAAAGCTAAAGGATTTTCAATGGCAACAGCTAATGACACCAGAGAATTCAACGAGACATATGTTCCTACTGATTTTAATAAAATAAAAGTAGGATTACAAACTTTAAAAGATGCTACTCTTGAAGATATATCTCCTTTAAAAAAGATTGATCCAAGGTACGCGGATAAACAGACTGTTCAACGTGCAATAGCACAAAATGATTTAGACAGTATGAGAGAAATTTCTAATTTCTTTTATAGACAAAGTGGTATTTACAATAGACTATGCAGATATTTAGCATATATGTATAGATACGATTGGATGGTTACTCCTTATGTAGGAGAAAGAGATAAAGAAAAAATTTCTGAAGAAAAGCTATTGTTACCATTTTATAATATTTTAAATTACCTTGACAATTTTGGAGTTAAAGAATTCTTTGGAGATGTGGCATTAAAAGTTGTAAGAAACGGATGTTATTATGGATATACTATTGATAGCGGCGATCAGCCTGCTATTCAAGAATTACCTGTAAAATATTGCCGCTCAAGATTTCGTGTCGATGGAAGACCTGCTGTTGAATTTAATATGAAATACTTTGATGATTGCTTTAAAGATGCTAATCAAAGAATGAGAATTTTAAATTTATTTCCAAAAGAGTTTAAAAAGGGATATGTACTTTTCAAAGAGGGAAAATTAAAACCTGACTTTAGAGGGGATACAGCAGGATGGTATTTATTAGATATTGAGAATTCTATTAAATTTAATATTAATGGAGAAGATTTTCCTATTTTAATTTCTGTTATCCCAGCTATTATTGACTTGGATACTGCACAAGAATTAGATAGGAAAAAAATGGCTCAAAAATTATTAAAAATTATTATTCAAAAAATGCCAGTTGATAAAAATGGAGACTTGGTATTCGATGTTGATGAAGCTCAACAATTACATAATAATGCTGTTAATATGTTAGGAAAGGCAATTGGAATAGATGTCTTAACTACTTTTGCGGATGTTGATGTTGCAGATTTAGCTGATAGAAATACAACTACAACAGTAGATGATTTAGCAAAAGTAGAAAGAACTGTGTATAATGAAGCTGGAGTTTCTCAAATGCAATTTAATACTGATGGTAATATTGCTCTTGAAAAATCAATTTTAAATGATGAAGCTTCTATGTATAATTTATTATTGCAATTCCAAGATTTCTTAAATTATATTATTAGAAAATATAATACTAGACCTAAGAAAATTTATTATAGGGTTCAAATATTAACAACTACTATTTATAATTATAAAGAATTAGCAAAATTATATAAAGAACAAATGCAACTTGGATATAGTAAGATGCTTGCGCAAATTGCTCTTGGTCAATCACAAAGTTCTATATTAGCAAATGCTTATTTTGAAAATGATATATTAGACTTAGTTAATATCTTTATCCCACCTATGATGTCTAGTACAATGAACTCAGATGTATTAAATAGAGTTAATCAACAAAGCAGACAACAAAGAGGCGGCAGCACATCAACTTCTGGAGAAGGCGACGGTGCTGGAAGACCTACTAATGAGTCTAAAGGTGAAGATGTCACTGAAAAAACAATACAAAATAAAGAATCTCAATCATAAGAGGACAATAATTAATAATTTTATAAAAGAAAAAATCATTATATTATAGTGAAAGAGATTTTCAATAGGGAGGAATTATTATGATGCATCAATCTATAGCAACAATTAGTTCTCCTGAATTTATAAACTTACAACCATTAGATATTAATCCTTTAATGTCTAAATGTGAAATTAAAGTTTTATATATTGGAGAAAATAGAAATCATAGTTATATTACTGAAGAAGTTGCCGCAGACATGGCAAAAACTTTAAGAGGTGCTCCTATTGTTGGTTACTATAAAGAAGATAAGGAAGATTTTGCAGACCATGGGGAACAAGTAATCTTTGACGATGAAGGAATTAAATTTAATTGTTTAACTAAACCTTATGGATTTGTATCTCCTGATGCTCAAGTATGGTTCCAAGAATTTGAAGATACAGATGATTTTGGAAATAAAATAACTAGAAAATATTTAATGACTACTGGTTATTTATGGACAGGTCAATATGAGGAAGCTAAGCGTGTTATTGAAAAAGGAAATAATCAATCAATGGAATTAGATCCTGATACTATTGATGGACATTGGTCAACAGACGTTAATAATGGTATGGACTTTTTCATAATCAATGACGCAATATTTTCTAAATTATGTATTTTAGGAGAAGATGTTGAACCTTGTTTCGAAGGAGCAAGTGTAACAGCGCCTCAAGTAAGCAATTCATTTAGTAAAGTAGATGATAGCTTTAAACAAACATTATTTACTATGATGCAAGATTTAAAATTTGCATTACAAGAAGGAGGAAAAGACATGGAATTAGAAGAAAACAAAACTGCTGAAGTTGTTGAAGAAGAAGTAAGAAATACTGAAGCTGATGTTGAAGAAACTGCTGAAACAACAGAAGAAGAAATTTCTACAGAAGATACTGAAACAAGTGAAGAAGTTGAAGAAACTGAAGATTCTATTGAAACTGAAACTACTTCTACTGAAGAAGAAGCTGCTACTTCATTTGAAGCAGAAGGCGGAGATGACAGCTCAGACGCTGAAGAATCTAGCGAAGATACTGAAGAACCTGAAGTTGCCGCTGAAGAAGAGGGAGAGACTCCTTCTGAAGAGTCAGATAGTGAAGAAGAAACTTCTGAAGAGGAAGAAGAAAGTGAAGTTGAAGAAACTGAAACTACTGAATTTTCTTTAGAAGATTATCAAAAGTTACAAAGTGAATATAGTGAATTAGAAAGTAAATATAATGAATTATTAGATTTTAAGAAAACAGTAGAAAAAGAACAAAAAGAAGAATTAATTAAAGGTTTCTATATGTTAAGTGATGCTGAAAAAGCTGAAGTTAGAGAACATATGGATGAGTATAGCTTAGAAGATATTGAAGCAAAATTATCTGTAATTTGTGTAAGAAATAAGGTTAATTTTGATTCAGACGATAAAGCTAAAAATGATAAAGAAGTAGAAGAAGAAAATACAACAGTTACAACTTTCAATATAGAAGATAATGGAAGTTCAGTACCTGCATGGATTTCTGCTTGCATAAAGACTCAAAATAGCAAAAAATAATAAGGAGGAATTAGACAATGATTAGAAAAGGTTTTGGACAAGTTGAACCTAACCATTTATCAGCTCAAAGAACTGGTCAAATTTACGCTCAATTACCTGCTACTTCTAATATTAAAGTATTAGAAAATGGGGAATTCGTTAAATATGACTATGCTAACAATGAAGTTAACAAAACTGGTAAAGGTGAATGGATGTTAGTATTCAACGAAGTTAAATTATATGATGGATATAGAGAAACTTACAAAGATTTTGCTCAAAAAGTTTCTGATAGCTCAGATGGTAAAATTTATCCAAGAGTTTTCAAAACTAATGTAGGTGACATCTATACAACTAATATGTTAGAAAAAGCTTCTGAAGGCGAAGTTGAATTAACTGACCTAGAAGTTGGAGACAAATTAGGAATTAATGATAAAGGATATTTAGAGAAAGGCGCAAACAGCGATATTCAATTCCAAGTAGCTAAAGTTTATACTATGGCTGATGGACAAGATGCTGTTAAGATTCAAAGAATCGCGTAAGTAAGGAGGATAGAGAATTATGGCATTAGCAAAAAGTGAATTATTAAAATTAGCTAAAACTGTAGCAAGCGCAAATCCTTCTTCAACAGTTGCATACTCATTTGGTGATAACAAATTTAGTTATGCTGATTTAAATGAAACTTTAAGAAGTGAATTAAATGAATTAGCTGGAACTTATCAATTATATAGAGAAAATAAAAATACTATCTTTACTTTAATTGAAGAAACTATCAATGATGTATTACCAAAAAAAGTTATGGAACAATATGGAATGTTTGCTGAAGTTAAAACATTAGCACAAGGAGACAAACCTAGATTTACTCAAAAAATCACTATGGCTGCTAGAAGAAGAGCAAAACAATTCGTTACTAGAGTTGGTCTAGCAGGTGTATATGAAGTATTTAAATTAGATGGAAAATATATCGATGTAACAACAGAAGCTTGGGGAGGAGCTGCTCAAATCGGATTCGAAGAATTCTTAGATGGTAGAGTAGACTTCGCAGATTTAATCGAAATCGTTATGGAAGGATTAGATGAAGCTGTTTATAAAGAAATCGCTAAAGCATTAATCGCATCTGTTGAAACATTACAAGGAGCAAATAAATCAACTCAAACTCAATTCGTAGAAAGCGAAATGGATAGATTAATTTCAGTTGCTGACTCTTATGGAAAAGCTACAATTTATTGTACTTATGAATTCGCAGCTACTATGGTACCTGCTGAAGGATGGAGATCAGATGCTATGAAAGACCAAAGATGGAACAATGGTTACTTAGCTAACTATAAAGGACATAACGTAATCATCTTAGATCAATCTTATGAAGATGAAACTAACATGACTAAAGTTATTGACCCATCATATGCTTGGATTATCCCAGCTGGAGATAATACTAAACCAGTTAAAATCGCATTCGAAGGACCTACTGCTGTTAAAGAAGTTGAAAATGAAGATTGGTCTAGAGAAATCAGAGTTTACAAAAAATTCGGTGTTGCTACATTAATTACTAACAACATTTGTGTTTATAGAAATACAAGTTTAACAACTACTGAATCTATTTAATATATAATATAAAAAACACTTTGGGGAAGAAAATATTATAATTAGACTTTGAGATTAATTATAATAATTAATCTTCCCCTGTTTTTTATTACATTTTTTTGAAAGATATGAAAAAATATTGTATATTATTTATAGAAGAATTTTAAAATAAAATTTTTATAATAGAAGGAGGCAATAATAATGATTAGTAAAGACAAAATTATTAAGCTAACAAATAGAGATACTGGTTTTGCTGGATATACAATTCCTGATACTGGTGTTCATAGAAGATTTACTCCTGGAGAAACTAAAGAAGTAACTTTTGAAGAAGTTGAAAAGTTATCTTGGGCTGATGGCGGAAAAGAAATTTTAAGAGATTATCTTATTATTGAAGACGAAGAAGCTGCAAGAGAAATCTTAGGAGATGTAGAACCTGAATATTTTTATAAAAAAGAAACAGTACAAAAATTATTAAAAGATGGTAGCCTAGAACAATTAGAAGATGCTTTAGAATTTGCCCCTAAAGGAGTTAAAGAACTTATTAAACAAGAGGCAGTTGAAACTAAATTAGATAGTGCAATTAAAAGAGAAGCTATTAAGAATTCAACTCATTTTAATGTATCTAAAGCAATCGAATTAAATGAAGGTTCTGAAGATGAAAATGTTAGCCAAGATGCTGCTACAAGTAAAAGAAGAAGTACTCCAATGGCAGCTAGTAGTCAAAATTCAAGTGCTAGCGGAAGAAAAGCTACACAAAATTTTAAAATTATTAATTAATAGTAGGTATGGAGGTGTATTATGGCAGAAATAAAAACTACACCTTTTTCTTATGTATATGATAGTTTTTTATCAAAGATAACTGATGATATGTATATGGAACTAACAAAAGAAGATACTTATAGAATGTTAGAAGATTTATTAATTACAGCTATTCCTAAATTTGAATTTCCTAGAGTTAATTTGTTTGATTATGTTTTAGGAGAAGATGTTGAAAGTGAAGCTGAATTAGATAGTTATGGAAATATAATTACAACCGACACTGAATATAGAGTCGGTTATTTTAATACAGAATTATCTATGGAAGAAATTAATATATTATCTACCTATATGATAGTAGAATGGATAGGGTATCAATTAGCTAGTGTAGAGAATGTAAGAATGAAATATAGCGGAACTGATTTTAAGTTTACATCTCAAGCTAATCATATGCAAAAGTTACTTGTGTTAAAGAAGGATTATGAAAGAGAAGGGTTTCATTTACAAAGATTATATAAGAGAAGAGCGCCAGGTAAAGATGGTGCACCTAAATCTACTTTAGATATTATCATGGCCCCTCTAAAGAAAAGAGGTCCTGAATATGATGACTAAATACGATACTGAAATAAAAAATGAAATTGTTTTAACAAATATAAAAAGACTTATTAATCAAACATATAAATTATTGCCTAATAGAGAAGAGGGGATTGATTGGTCAACCCCTCTAAATACTATTATTGAAGAGATTGCGGGAATGACAGGTTTATTTAACGAAGAACTTGGTCCAGATGCATTAAGTTTATTATCTAAATTGGAAGGACTTAAAAGTTTAGATGAAAATGATTTCTTTAGTTTTAGAAGAACTATATTTGAATGTCTAAATCTTTTAAATAAGGTGAAATATTATGTCGAGTCTAGATAATTTAAAGAAAAGAATTGAATACAATGGGGGAAAGAACCAAGAAGAAAGAATGAACTTAGATAAATTAAGAAGCTTGAAAAAAGCATTATTATATAGTTATCAAGCTCAAACCGCAATATTAAAAGATAATAGAGAATTTAGATGTTTGATAAATCATGATAAATTAAAGGAAGATTATGATGATAAAATAATTTCTATTCCATATAGAGATATTTGTTTAAATGCTGGAGAGAGAAAAGGTAAGACTCACGAAGGGGAAGAAGAAATCGGAATGAAAGTAGGAGATACTTTCACTTGGAAAGAAACAAATACAAGATGGATAGTTATTCAAGAAATCCTTGAAGAAAATGCTTATTTCCGTGGAACGATTAGAAAAGCTGAAGATGAAATAGTAATAGATGGACAAACTTATTATGGATATCTTGGTAAATGGACTAAAGGGGAGCTATGGCATACTAAAGGACTCAATTCTTGGAGTGAAATGGGATATGAAGTTGTTTTATATATTACAAAAGATGAAGTTACTCAAGGATACTTTGAAAGATTTAAAAAACTATGGATAAGTGGAAAATATTGGGAAGTTCAATTTGTTAATGATATGACTTCTGATACGATGCTTATTGTATATTTAAAAGAAACATTTATTAACGAATTCGAAGATGCGGAAGGAGCCGCTCAAGGATCTTCAGATGAGACTCAAGAAGATATAACCGGTGCCCGCGCAATTCAAGGGAAAGATAGTTTATATCCTTATGATATTGCTACTTATACTATTGAAGAAGGACTAGAAGGAACTTGGTCGTTAAGTAATAATAAAGCAATGATAAATAGACAAAATGCAACAGAAGTAAATATAACAGTTACAACTTCAAAGAGTGGAACTGTTGATTTAATATATACAAATAATGATGAGACTATTGTAAAAACAATTACAATAAAATCATTATAGGGATAAAAGGAGCTGGATAAAATGAGAAGAGATGTTATTGAAATACCTGGATTAACTTCATCATTTCTATCTATTGAAAAAGATATAGAATTAATACTAAGAAAATTATTTTTTGATAATCAAATTTATAATAGACAATTATTAAGATTATTAGTAATTCCTACTAAAGATTGTTTATCAAATACTACTAATGAAGAATACAAACAAAAAATTGCGGAAACTAGTTTATCTACTTTAATACAAGAAGGATATGTTAAACTAGCTCCAAAAATTGCAATGCCTGAGCATGAGAAAGTAAAATCTTATATAATTATTTCATTTGATAATTTTACACCTAATGAAAAAAATCCTCAATTTAGAGATTGTACTATACATTTTGATATAATTACACATACTGACTATTGGCCTATGGATAATTATCAAATTAGACCAATTAAAATTGCTGGATATATAGATGGTATATTAAATGAAACTAAATTAACAGGTATTGGTACTCTTAATTTTATTGGTATGAATGAGTTAGTATTAGATGAGGTTTTATCAGGATACACATTATCATATAGAGCTATTCATGGTTCTGATGATAAGATTCCAGATGAAGAATAATGGTTAACGAACTATTGTTATTATCTGGCAACGATATCCCAATAAATGAAATTCATTTATTATTACATCCGCCAACTATAAAAGAAATAGCTTTTATTGGTGAAGATGTATTCTTTTCAGGCTGTGAATTTTTAAGACTCAATAAAAATAAAATTAGCAGTGAGGACAGAAGTCATTTAGAGAATATAAGTAATTTTGAAATAATAATGTCAATAATGAGAGAAAAAAATAATCCGTTAGCATTAAAGAACAAGGTTAGTGCGGAAATGGTTTTATCTCTATTATTTCCTACTTATAAAATTCAAATAGATACAAAGAAAATGGAAATAAAATTCGAACAAGAAGATTTAACTTTTGTTTTAAATAAAAATAATTATGATAAGTTTGTAAGCGTTTTGAATGATATACTTTGTCTAGACGGCGGCGATACTACTGATTATAACCCGTCTGGAAATTTGGCAAGACAAATCGCAGATAAGCTAAGAGACAGACAAGCTAAATTGGCTGCCGCAAAGCAAGGAGATAATCAGAAAATTGCTATTTTGAGTCGTTATGTTTCAATTCTTGCAGTAGGAGAAAATAAAGACATGAATACTTTACTAAACTATTCAATTTATCAATTATTTGATGAATTTAAAAGGTTTCAAATAAAACAAGACTATGACATGAAAGTCAAATCTATGTTAGCTGGAGCTAAACAAGAAGATGTTGGTGAAGTTCACAACTGGATGGAAGATATTCACTCTGATGTTGATAATAACCAGAGTTTATAAAAAGAAACTCTAATAAATGAATTATAAATAGAAATGGTTAGTTTCTATTAAGTGATAAAAGGAAAAAATAATAATTTATAAAGGAGGAAGAAAACTTATGAAATTTGGTGTAAGAGAAATATGTAACGTAGTTTTCAAAGCTAAAGCAGCTACTAAAATCGGAACTACTACATTCAAAGCTGGACAACCAGTATTATATATTGATACAGCTAAAACATCTACAATCGAAGGTGCAGCTACTACTGTATATGCACAAGGTGGTAGAGGAAATACTCGTTTAATCGCATGGGAAGGTGAAAAGACTTTAACATTTACAGTTGAAGATGCTTTATTATCTCCAATCGGATTCTCAGTATTATCAGGTGCTGGATTATTCAAAAAAGAAGGAACAGAAGTTCACGTTCATACTACTTCAGCTGCTAACGTTTCTGCAGATGGTATTATTGATTTAACTGATGCTTTAGGAGCTAGTGAAAAAATCGATAGTATCGCACCAGTATTCGCAGCTATTTCTGAAGCTGATGGTTCAATTACTGGAGAATTATTAGAAAACTTAACAGTTTCTGAAGATGGTAAAAAATTAGAAGGTGCTACTGAATATGCTGGTAAATCAGTATTAGTAGATTTCTATATTGTTAAAAACTCTGCTAAAGTATCTGAATTACAAATCGATGCTGAAAACTTTGCTGGATATTATTATGTTGAAGCTAGCACATTATTCAGAGACCAAAATACTGGTAAAGATATGCCTGCTGAAATTACATTACCTAATGTAAAAATTCAATCTAACTTTACATTCTCTATGGCATCTACAGGAGATCCTTCAACATTTACATTCACTATGGATGCATTCCCAGGATATACTTACTTTGACAATACTAAGAAAGTATTAATGGTTATGCAAATTGTTGAAGATACTGAAGATAGCGAAAAAGAAATGAAAACAGTTATGAAACATACTGCTGAAATTGAAATTCCAACAAATGACAATGATTCAGTAGAAAGCTCAACTATAGACAGTGAAATCACTGGAGCATCAATCTAATTCTATAGATAATAATTTAAAAATAGGAGAGGGAAAATCGGATTATATGTGAGAGGCTTAGGCCTCTCTTTTTTATTTTATTTAAAAGGGAGTTGATATTAATGGCAACAAGAAGTGCGATAGGGCGTTATCATAAAGAAACAAATTATCAAACGGTTTTAAATGCTTCTCATGATAAAATAAAACAAAATTTAAAAAGAGAAAATTTACAACAAAATGCTAAAGATTTACAAAATATTTTATATGATATAAAAAGAACCGCCCATATTTTAGGAAAAGAGCCACAAGATGTTGTAACTCAAGAAATTTATAATCAATATGAAAAAGTTATTATAGAAACTATGAATATACAAAATTTATCAAGAACTCATAAATTAACTTCCCCACGACAATTATTTAGAAGACAATCTAGAACTACTACGGTAGCAGAATCAGACAATATTTTTGAAGAAGAATTAGCTGCTTTAATGACTTCTATTGAGCAACTATCTACTAAAAATCCTATTAATATTCATTTAGTAGGAAATAGAGGAGCTGATACTGCGGCTATTCAAGAATTAACAAAAAAAGATACTAAAAATGTTATAGAAGCTATTAATAAATTAGAATATAAAAAAGAAGGTATTTATAAAACTAAAAATTTACAAGTAAACAGGTCTCAAAAAATAGATGTATTAGGTTATGAATCTACTTTTACAGTTTCTCAAGATTTACCAGATTTACAATCTTTTGTAAATTTAATGAAAGATGCAACTTTTTCAGCTAAGCAATATAAATCAAGAAGGGGGAGTGGAAATATACCTCCTTCAGAAATTGGATTGAAGCTAGGACAAACTAATATATATAAAGCTTTAACAGGATCTTTAAGTGAAGTTTATTCAAGTACAAGAGACCAAAGAGATATATTTTATCATGGCATGCAAATAATGACTGGACCTTTAAAAAAGACTCCATCTGCATCTCCTAATTTTGTTGAATTGCATTTTTCTCATTTAAGATTTGTTTATGAATTAAGAGGAACCGGTTTAATAGATAATACAACAGGAAAATCAGGAGTTGTTAAATATTTAATTTATAATGACCCAGATAGTGATAATATTTTTGTAAAAGATACTGCAAGTATTATTTTAGAAAATTTAGAAGATAGAAGTAGTAATTTATTTGGTGCTATTTACTTATCTGCTTCTAAAGTTAAAAGTTAATTTGACAATTATAATTTTTAGTTGTATAATATATAAAAGAGAGAAAAGGAGATAGATAGTTATGGCAAAAATAACTTATGCTAGTTTAAAATTAAAAACTAATGAAGAAGTAAAAACTTTTGATTTAGAAGATGGTAGAAAAATTGAAGTTAATCAATATTTACCAGTTAATGATAAATTAGATTTTATTGAAATAACATTACAAAAATCAAGAGAAGGTAATATATATAATCCAATTTTAGTTAATGCATATTTTCATTTACATTTAATTTATTTATATACAAATATTACTTTCACTGATAAACAAAGAGAAGACGAATTAAAATTATATGATTGTTTAGATAATGCGGGAATTATTGATAAAGTAGTTGAAGCTTTACCTGAAAAAGAATATACTGATTTATTAAATAAAATAGACGAAAGAATTCAAATGGAATTAACATATAATACAACTGCAGCCGCAATTATTTCTAAATTAATCTCAGACTTACCAGAACAAGCTGCAGCTGCCGCAAAAATAGTAGAAGAGTTTGACCCTTCTAAATATCAAGCTGTTGTAGATTTTGCAAAAGCTGCTAATGGTGGCAGAGATATTAATACTAACCAATAAAATTTTTTGCATGGGTAGTTTAAGATAATATTGCTTTCCTTTTTATCATAGTATGATAAGAAGGAATTTTTTATTTGGAAGAAAATAAAATATGACATTAAAAAGGAGGAAAAAGGAATGGCTGCACATAAAGGACAAATTAATTATGATGTTCGATTTAATGTGGATAGTACTAATTTAAAAGCTATTAAAGCTGAATTAAGTGATATTCAAAAAATGACTGTTCAAGATTTTTCAAAACAAAATATCGGAATGAACTTTCATGAAGCTCAATCTCAATTAATCAATATTAAAAGAGATGCAGCAGATATTCAATTAGCTTTAGATAAAGCTTTTAACACCAGTTTAGGTTCTTTAAATATAGAAAAATTTGAGGCTGAATTGAAAAAAGCTAATATAGATTTAGCTCAAGTTTATACTAATTTTAGAAGTATGGGCTCTGTTGGAATCCAAGCTTTTCAACAATTATCTGCATCAGTTTTAACATCTAATTTAAGATTAAGAGAAACACATAAAATTTTAGATAATATTAGTCAAACTATGTTTAATACAGCTAAATGGGGACTTGCATCTAGTGTATTTAATAATATGACTAGTTCAATTCAACAAGCTTGGAACTATACTAAAGGTTTAGATACATCATTAAATGACATCATGATAGTAACTACTAAATCGGCAGATGAAATGGATAGATTTGCTAAACAAGCAAATTCAGCAGCTCAAAGACTTGGAGCTAGCACAAGAGATTATACTGATGCTGCATTAATTTACTATCAACAAGGTTTAGATGATGTTGAAACTGCAGCAAGAGCAGAAGTAACTGTTAAAGCAGCTAATGTTACAGGTCAATCAGGAGACGCTGTATCTGAACAATTAACTGCTATTTGGAATGGTTATAAGGTAGCAGCAGAAGAAACAGAAGTCTATATAGATAAAGTTGCTAAGGTTGCGGCAACAACAGCAGCTGATTTAAATGAAATGGCAACTGCTATGTCAAAAGTAGCATCGGCAGCTAATAGTGCTGGAGTAGACATTGACCACTTAAACGGTATGTTAGCCACTGTAATTTCAGTAACTCGTGAAGCCCCAGAAACAGTAGGTACTTCATTTAGAACTATATTTGCTCGTTTAGGAGATTTAAGTTTAGGAAAAACCGATGAAGAAGGAGTAGATTTAGGAAACGTATCTGGTAAACTTCATCAGTTGGGTGTTGAGGTATTAGATCAAACAGGTAACATGCGTGACATGCAAGATATTATTGAAGATGTCGCTGCTAAATGGCAAGATTGGACTCAGGCTCAAAGACAAGCAGCTGCAGTTGCTATGGCAGGTAAGATGCAATATTCTCGTTTAATTGCATTATTTGATAATTGGGATATGTATACAAGAGCAGTTAATGATTCTGTTGGAGCTATGGGAGAGTTACAACATGAACAAGACATATATATGGAATCTACTGCTGCACACCTACAACAATTAAGCACTGCATGGCAAAGAGTATATGATGCTGCTATTGATAATGGAAAAGCTAATGGAATTATAGATTTATTAACTGGAATGACTAATGGACTTGCCAATTGGGTAGAAGCTATTGGAGGAGGTTCTCAAGCTTTACTTCATTTAGGGTCTATTGCAACAACAGTTTTTAGTAAACAAATAGCAACAAGTATAAATACAACTATAAAGAATTTTGAAAATGCAAGATTTAATGCTAAGCAATTAGAAAATCAATTAGCAACTCTTGAACAAATAGCTATTAAATCTAATGCAGTAAAAAATGAAAATACAGGTTTTCTAGAAGGCGGAGATATAGGTTCTACTACTCGTTATAACGAAAGAAAGAAAATGGAATCTTATATTGGTGTTTTAAATGAAGACCAAATAAATCAAGGAAATGATTTAATTAATATATACGCAGATTTAAAAAGTCAAGCCGAACAGATTGAGTCTGAGAGACAATCTGCAGTAGATATAATAAGAGCTACTTTTGAACAAGAAAATAAAGTAGAAGGAAAAGATACTGATTTCTTTAATAATATTTTAAGTCCTGAAAAAATTGACCAATTTGATGAATTGGCAATGAAAACAGAAGAAGATATAAAAGGATTTGCAAGATCTTTCGCTGAATTAGAAGAAGCCCAAATGGAATATGAAAAAGCTCCTTCTGGAACTGAAGAAGAAACTGAAGCATTCGAAAGATTATCAAGTGCTATTAAGCAAGTTCAAGAAGATTTAGAAGGACTTGAAAATCGTAAAGATATCTCTGGAGTTTCTAAGAATGCAGTTCAAAAGGTAAATACAAAATTAAAAGGTTTAGAAAACCTAGATAGACAAGATATAAATTCAAGAGATACAAAAGGAAAATTAGCAGAAGCTAAAAAAGTTTCTCAAGATATTTCAAATGAGTTAACTACAGATATTGACAAAGTACATAATGCGTTAGATAGACAAGTAAATGGAACTCTTGATGTTACTA
>Ga0256407_10003189_pt1 | contig 29726 bp, 29 predicted proteins | sample RumenRJG_04DNA_FD_193489 | JGI IMG/M metagenome (GOLD analysis project Ga0256407, IMG submission 193489) | Bovine rumen microbial communities from Lethbridge, Alberta, Canada - RJG_04 | ecosystem: Host-associated > Mammals > Digestive system > Stomach > Rumen | place: Canada: Alberta...
TACCCATCCCCTGTTGGATTATCAAGCACTGATGAATGGTTAAGAAATATTGCAAAATACACAGGAAAAGAAGATGAAGTTGAAAAATTAATCGAGGAAGAGCATAAGATTTGGGAACCGAAGCTTAATGCAATTAAACAGGAATTTGTAAGTTTAAGGAAAAATGGTAAAAAACCAACTGTATTAGGGTCATTAGGTCAAGGAAGATTAGTTTCTCAAATGCCTTACTTTGATGAATTAGGCCTTGCAACACCTGCAGCAATGGCTCAGGATTTTGATGATTTACTAATTGATGAACTTGAGGAAATCATTGAAAAGAGCGGAGACTTCCAATTGATGGTTAACACCTTCCAAGCTGCAGAACAAGCAAATGTAACAACTAATTTGGACCCTGATTTAACATTGACCTGTCCATTCCAAGGAGGTACCTGGGAAAGAGACAATAATGTTACTAGAATTCATTCATTAAGGGGAGACCCGGAACCAACAAGTGCTCAAGCAGGATATGCTGGAGCGGTTGCATTTGGTAATTTCCTGTTGCATGCATTTAAAAATAGGTCTTATCATAAAACTTTATCAGAAAAAACTGAAAAAAGTTATAAAGATTGGTGGTACGAACAGGATAATCCATTGTATTATTTAAATGAAAGCAAATGATTAAGGAGGGGATGATTTGTCTAGCAAAAACACTATAGAAAATCAGTCAGGAATTGATACTGGAATAAATAATTTTGAAAAGGAATCAGTGGAAGCTCCAAGATATAGCTGTGCACTTGCAGGAGTCTATGGGACCACATTGGGAATTCGTGGCGGAATACCAATTCTCCACTCCGGTGCTGGATGTGGCGTAGGCCAATTATTTGGAACATTATACGCTGGAGGAGAATCTGCTGGTGGAAACGAAGGTGGAACAAGTACTCCCTGTTCTTGCCTTGTAGAAGAACATGTGATTTTAGGTGGAGAAGAAAAGCTTAGAAATTTAATCGAATCCACAATAGAAATAGCAAATGATGAATTATTTGTAGTGACTTCAGGATGTGTGCCTTCATTGATTGGTGACGATGTGGACCAAGTGGTTGATGAATTTAGAGATCAAGCAGCAATAATCCATGTAAATGCACCCGGATTTAAAGCAAACTCCCCTGAGGGGTACAATTTATTTTGGGATGCAATAATTGACCAATTATTACCTGATGAAACTTTTGAAACAGAAGAAAAAACAGTAAATATCTTTGGAGTAGTTCCATACAATCATGTTTACTGGAAAGGAGATTTATTAACCATTAAAATTTTGTTGGAATCAATTGGCATTAAAACCAATATAATATTTACGGAAAAAAATGGATTGGACCATATTAAAAAAATACCTCAAGCGGAATACAATATAGTTGTAAATCCATGGCTAGGAGTAAGAGCAGTGGAAAAGCTAGAGGAGAAATACGGCACCCCATTCATTAAATTCCCAAATGTTCCAGTTGGTGCAAAGCAAACAGCGGAATTTTTAAGAATAGTTGGTGAAAAATTATCCATACCTAGTGAAACTGTGGAGAACTACATAGCAGAAAAAGAAGACTGGTATTACAGGTTAATGGAATATCCTGGTGATGCAATTATTTTAGTGCGCCCAAATTCATTTTATGCAGTAGCTGCTGAAAGCAGTTATGCAATTGCATTTACAAAATTCTTAGCAAATGAGCTTGGTTATTTGCCGGATATTATCCAAATAACTGATAATCCACCGCTTGAAGTTAGAGAAGAAATTATAAGAGAAATTAGAGAGAATTTAGACACTGTTGTCCAACCGGATATCATATTTGAAGCAGACACTTATAAAATTAGAAAAAACTTGGAAAACAGGCCATTCCTATTCCTGTTTTCAAGTTCAATCGAAGCACCAACCTCAATAGAAGATTATAATGCTTTGCATATTCCGATTTCCTATCCAATTTATAATAGGTCAGTTCTTGCAAAACATTATAGTGGATATGACGGTGGATTGACAGTGGTGGAAGATGTAGTAAGCGGATTTGTAGGTCCTTTATAAATGGGGACCTAAATCTCAAATAAAAAAACGGATTTGTTTAAGCCAAATCAATAATCATACTAAAAGGTGATATTCATGCCAAAACAAATAGCAATTTATGGAAAAGGTGGAATAGGTAAATCCACCACAACTTCAAATTTATCTGCAGCATTATCGGATTTAGGTTATAGTGTAATGCAAATAGGCTGTGACCCTAAAAACGATTCAACCACAACATTAAGAAAAGGTAAATCCATCCCTACTGTATTGGATACTGTAAGGCAAAGATCAAGCGATTTGGATAATCTTGTACATGAAGGATATAATGGAATTTACTGTGTTGAAGCGGGAGGTCCGGAACCAGGTGTTGGCTGTGCAGGAAGAGGAATTATTGCAGCTATCGAATTACTAAACAATAATGGAATCATAGATGAATATGACCCAGATATCATTATTTATGATGTATTGGGAGATGTAGTGTGCGGTGGTTTTGCAATGCCTATACGTAAAGGAATTGCAGATCAAGTGTATACTGTAACTTCATCTGATTACATGGCGATTTATGCTGTGAATAATCTATTTAAAGGAATTTTAAAATACTCCAACAATGGAGGCGCTTTACTCGGAGGAGTTATCGGAAACTCCATAAAATCATCCCTCCAAGAGGATATGATAAAAGATTTCACAGAACGGACAAACAGTGATGTAATTCAGTTTGTTCCAAGATCTCCTACAGTAACCAGATGTGAATTGGATGGAGTGACAACTATCGAAGGAGCACCTGATTCCAAACAAGCTGAAGTTTACAGAGAACTTGCTAGAAAAGTAATTAATAATAAGGACAAATACTTGCCAACCCCATTTGATAATGATGATTTATCTGATTGGGCTTCTGGTTGGATTAATCAATTATTATTAAACAGAAAAGTTGAAATAGACAATATTCAAGACGGAGCATCTGGAATTTAGTCTTAAAAACATGATAATTAAATATATTTACCATATTTAATTATCACCACCCATTTTTGTCAACCTTCTTATTTTGCATTGCAAAATAGTATTGATGTGAGTAATGAAAAAAATAATTTATCCCATTTTAATCACTTGCCCCATTACTCACATCAAACACCTTGATTAAAAACTTTTTTGAAAAAACAGTTAAATATTATTATAATAATTAAAAATTTAAAATATTAAAAAAACTGTAAAAGATACTAAAATAATAAAAAAACTATAATATTAAAAAAATACTGAAAAAATATTAAAATAATAAAAAAATTAAAATAATTTAAATAAGAAAATTAAGAGTCAAAGACTCATTCTAAAAAAAATATTTTGGTCAAGGTTTTTTAGTCGAAGACTAAAAAAGCTTGTTGAATGATTCCAATTTCTTATTTATATCCCTTGCTTGAAGAGTGAAATAGACATAAAATCCTGCCCAGAACACTGCAGCGAAGATGCAAGCTATTGCAACCCAAGTAATTATTGGACCGATTCCTAAGCTGATTGGCATCCATTGCAAGTAAACTGCCACAGCAAACAATACACCCATACCAATTACCATTTGGAATATGACTTGAAGTGGAAATGGAACTTCTTCCTTTTCATAAATGAGTCCGCTTAAACTAAATCCCCATCCAACAACTATTGATCCAAAGAATGCACCGATTATTTCCGCACCACTAAATGATACATTTTCAGGACCTGCAATATAAGATCCCAACACCATTACAAGCATTACAACGAAGCATCCTACAAATGCTCCCATTGATAATCTTTCTATTAAATCCAATTTCATATAACCACCTTTACAAATAAGCATAATCAATAAATATCATAAGTCAAGAGCTTCCTTAAAATCGGATAGGTATTTTCTTGAAATGTTATCCTTCAATCCGTTCTTAAGCTCAATAAACATCATTCCCCTTAAAGAAGGAGCTACCCTTTTTATCTTTCTCAAATTGACAATAGTTGCCTTTGAGACCCTTACGAAATTAGCGTCAAGATTCTCTTCAATCTGATAAAGAGGCTTTTTTACCAAATAATCCTTATTTTCTGTATAGACTTTAGTCTGCTTTTCCTCAACTCTAATCATGAAGATATCTTCAAAGTCCAAAAGAACAATATCCTGTCCCTTTTTAACAGCCAATATTGAATTGTCATTCATTCCTTCTTCAGTTTCAGCTTCAGTTTCATTCTCCAAAAGAACCATTGCCTTTTGAATATTGTCAGTCAATGCATCAGTATAGATTTCTGCATAAGGCTCTTCCAGATCTTTTGAAACAAACAAATTCACTTTCATAAAATTACCAAACAATTTTTTCTAAATAAAATATAATCAATTAAAAATATTGTTTTTACTGCCAAACAATTTTTTCTAAATAAATAATAATCAATTAAAAATATTGTTTTTTAATAAAATAAACATTTTTAAAATAATGCTTATTTTCTCATCTTTTCCATTTCCTTTTCAATCATTTGATCTCTGTATTTCTCATCAAATTTCTCAAAGAAAACGAAGGTCTTAAGATAATGGGATACTAAGCCGATTCCCCAGAAAAGGGTTACCCAATAAAACCACCATTCACCACGTGAAAACAAGACATTAATAATGATAAGAATTATGTTTACTGCAATGAAACTGTATAAATGATGATAAAAACTCATCTTTTCATCCACTCTTTTTTCTGCTCTACTATATAATTCACTTTCAGACATATAATCACACTTAATTATAATTTAATTTTTTTGTTTTTCTAAAATGATTAATGAAATTCCATTTGTTTTTAGATAATATTACTTAGATTATTCCTATATAAATGAATACTTATCCAAATTAACAAGATGCAGAAATATTGTGCTGAAATGCAAAAATAGGATACTGAAAATATTTTAAAAAAAATATTTTAAAAAAATGATTTAAAAATTGATTTAAAAAATTTAATATATTATTAAAACATACTAATATTACTATAAAATTTAATTATTTTTTCTTATTTTTTTAAAAAATTTTATAAACCACTAATTTGGCAATTGCATCTAATCGACTTGAATGGAGGTGTTAGGATAGAGACTAATAATATAAGATATTTTTACAGAAATATTGTAAAGTCCGGTAAGAAATATCGTATTAAATACAATAACAAAGATTATGGCGAATTCAGTAAACTATCCGACGCTCTCTATGAAAGGGATTGCCTGTTTTACTGCAAGTTTGACTATGATCTTCTTGTGGAATGCGACTTGCCGAACAAGTATGAGAATATGGATCTTCCCCCATTTCCAGAAAGCCGTCCGAGGGGACGTATTGAAGGAAACCTGAAATTCAAAAAAGATTTGGAAGGGGAAATCGTATTCAACCATAAGGAACGTAAGTTCTGTGTAATAAGAGGGGAAGAGAATTACGGTCAATATGACAGTATGGTTGAAGCTTATTTTGTTAAGAAGACACTGATGGAACATGATTGGGATAGAGCTTGCCTTATTCAAAACAGGAAAATCAGAGAAGATATTTTCCTTAATCAGAAAGTCAAGTCAACCAAACCAGAGCTTCCTAAATATTGCCCTCAATGCGGGAATAGGGTTAAGGAAGAAGATACAATATGCAAAATCTGTGGTATAAAATTGCATGGAAAATAAATAGTTTCAAAAAATTAATTAAAGAAAGAAAAAAAGAAGAATTAAAGATTATAATAAATCTTTAATTGCATTATAACCGTTTTCAATAGCTTTTAAATTCATTTCATGGAATTTAGGAGCTAAATTGTTTTTCATTGCAGTTTCAACGGTTTCCTTAGAAAGTGGGAAATCATCATTTGCAACACATGCACCTAAAAGCACCATATTTAAAGATAAGATACTGCCTGCATCCTTAGCCAAACCATTTGCTTCTAACGGATAAACAGATTTGAAATTATCTTTTAAATTAGCTATTATATCATCAATTTCAGGATAGGTCTCTCCAGTTTGAGTCAATGTTGAAGGCACAATAGGGAAAGTATTGAATATTAAGGTTGTGTCCTTGTTTGCCTTATTCAATCCTCTTAAGACTTCAATAGGTTCAAAAGCAAGAATCAGGTCTGCCTTGGATTCCTCTACAATTGAGGATTTGAAATTACCTATCTTAAGTTCAGTTGACACGGATCCTCCTCTTTGACTCATCCCATGAATCTCGCTCATTACAACATCATAACCTTCAAGCATTGCAGCTTCTCCAATGATTACAGATGTCTTAATAATTCCTTGACCACCTACACCAGAAATGTAAATACTGTAATTGTTATTATCATTACTCGCCATCTTAATCACCTTTCTTTACTCCAATAGCTTTGTTCGGACAGACTTGTATACAAACGGTACATGATTTACATAATGCTTCATCAACAACTACCTCATCATTTAGATAAGAGATTGCAGGACATGCAAGAGTCTTTACACAAGTCAAGCATTTTACACAATTGTCCTTGATGACCATAGTGGCCTTTTTCTTTTGTCCCTTAATCAATGTACATGGGTATCTTGCAATTACAACAGCAACCCCATCGTATTCAAGTGCTTCCTTGTAAATGTCAACAGTCTTTTTGATGTTGTGAGGATTTACAATCTTCATAAACTTGACACCGATTGCCTCTACAATATCTTCAATTGAAACAGCTGGAGCTTCATCCCCCATTCCATCAACAGGAATGCCTGGATTTGGCTGACCACCAGTCATTGCAGTTATTCTGTTATCTAAAATTGTAAGAACGAACTTGTTCTTATTGTGAACTGCATTAACAAGTGGAGAGAGTCCACTGTGGAAAAATGTGGAATCTCCAATGAAGCTCATTACATGCTGATTGGTTGCAATTGAGAAACCGCAACCGTCACCAACAGATGACCCCATTGCAAGCAAATAGTCTGCAGTTTCATAAGGAGGGGAAATTCCTAAAGTGTAACATCCAATGTCAGATGCAAAAATCATATCTTCCTTAGCATATCCAAGTTCTTCGTAAGCCTTTACAGCAGCATAATAAGCAGACCTATGGGAACATCCTGCACATAATGTTGGAGCTCTTGTTGGAATGTTTTCAATCAAGTCATTCAATCCATCTGTAAATTCCATCTTGTCTACGATTTCAATTAAATCTCCTTCAAGCTCTTTGCCATTTTCTGATTTGTACTCTTCCTTAAACTCAGCATCATCAGTTAAATCAGAAACGACCTTATTGATGGATTCCTTTACAATGTCTGGATTAAATTCATGAACCATTGGGAAAGTTCCATCGAACTTACCGTAAACAGGACAATCCAAATTGTTTTCACCAAGAACAGCAAGAACATCCCTTTCAAGTACAGGATCCACTTCCTCTACTATGAATACTCCTTCCAAGTTTTTGCAGAAGTCATAAATCAAATCTTTTGGAGTAGGATAAGACAATGCGATTTTAAGAATATCCATTCCTAAATTCTCTTGAGAAACAACATCATAAGCATAATTGAAGGCACCGCCAGATGAAATAACACCATATTTTCCTTGAAGTGAACCGTTTTCAAAAGAATAAACCTCATTTACTGGACATTCATTAGCTATCTCTTCCATTCTTTCCATTTTTTCTGCAAGTCTTTCATGCATTGCAAGAGCATTTGCAGGAACAGGTACAAATTCCCTTGGATTTTTAACGAAGTATCCTCTTAACCAATGTCCATCTGATTCTGTTTCCTTGGTAGTGGATTTAGGTTTTTCTTGTCTCCCGCATTCCACAATTCCTCTCATATGGGATACACGGGTGCTTGTCCTAAGAATTACTGGAATTCCAAACTGTTCAGATAAGTCAAACCCGTAAACCATCATGTCCTTGATTTCCTGAGGGGAAGATGGTTCTAAAATCGGAATGGAAGAAAGCCTTGAATAGTTTCTTGTATCCTGTTCATTCTGTGAAGAGAAGAGTGAAGGGTCATCTGCTACAAGAACAATCATTCCTCCCTTAACACCAGAGTAAGCAGTTGTCATGAATGAGTCCGCAGCTACATTCAAACCTACATGCTTCATGAAAGTAAATGACCTGAGGCCACTTGCAGCTGCAGTAGCTGCCACCTCCATAGCCACCTTTTCATTTGCAGAAAATTCAAAGTACATTTCTGCATTTTTAGCAACAACTGATAATATGTTACCTATTTCAGATGAAGGAGTTCCAGGGTAAGTTGCTGCAACTGATACGCCCGCTTCAATAGCTCCTCTAACAGCAGCTTCATTACCTAAAAGGAATAGTTTATCTCCTTTTTCACTAGTTACTAATTGATCATAAGCCATATAAATTCACCACACACGAGACCAATCAATTAATATCATTCTCTAAAATAACGATGAAAAATCATAAATCGATTAATCTCTAAAGTTTTAATTAAATTGTAAATATAAGATAATAATTAAAATTCGCTAAAATATCATAAAATTTTATAAAATTTCATAAATTATCATAATAAGATATTAGTTTCTTTATATATTTAATACATGGCATTTTTAAGAAATTTTAGAGTGGTTGCTAAGGATTATATAAAAGAATTGTGACATAAAAAATGTGAGATTAAAAAATACTAAACTTTATAATTAAATAAATAAAAATATATAAAATGATTTATTATTTTATTATATAAAAATAAATAAATGCAATTTAAGGAAAAATATAAAATCAATTTAAAAATCATATTGATAAAATAATTATTTGATAGTTTTAAAAAGGGATTGCTATGATTACCGTTTATGTAAAAAGATTCAACAGAGAAACTGATGAGGAAGCTCATATTGAATCTTATGAAATTGAAGAATATCCTGGAATGAAAGTGCTTGATGCATTGGAAGAGATCAACAGAAAATATGATGCTGACATAAGCTTTAGAAGCTCATGCCTTGCAGGACAATGCGGTTCCTGCGGAGTGAAAATCAATGGAAACGGTGCACTTGCATGTAAGGCAGAAATTAGTGATAATGTATTGATTGAACCATTGGATTTCCCAGTCATAAAGGATTTGATTGTGGATAGAAGTTCAGCTGATGAAAAGGTAAAGCAATTGCAGTTAAGCTTGGATTGTGACAGCGAAACTTCCCATGAAAAGCTTAAGCCTGAAGACATCAAGGATACCAAAAAGGTTAGAAGCTGCATTGAATGTTATACCTGTTTATCCAGTTGTCCGGTGGTAAAGCACTTCAATGAAGAATTCCTCGGACCTTACTACTTAAGATACATCTCCAAGTTTGACTTTGATCCAAGAGATGAATATGACAGATTGATAGAAGCTCTTGACAGCGGAATGTATTCATGTACAAGCTGTGGAAAATGTGGAGAAATCTGTCCTAAAAACATCAACAGCTTTGGGGATGCAATCGAAAAACTCAGAGCAATGGCTTATGCTGGAAATCTCGGACCTCTTGATGCCCATAAGGTCTTTAAGGACAATGTTGTAGCAAGCGGAAGAAGCGTGAGCAAACCTGAAGAGCCATTCATTGAAACCATTCATAAGAAATGGGATGAAGAAGGCAAATATTATACTGATGATAATGAAGATAAGGAAAAAGTTGCATTATTCACAGGATGTATGGTGGATTACAGAGCCCAAGAAGTAGGATATGCACTACTTGATGTATTGAAGGCAAATAACATCGAGATAGACATTCCAGAAGGACAAGTATGTTGCGGTTCCCCTCTTTTAAGAACAGGTCAAGTTGACGTAGTTCAAGAGCTTGTAGACAAAAACAAGGAAATCTTCAAGGATTACGATAAGGTAATCACTATCTGTGCAGGTTGTGGAGCAACCCTCAAAAATGACCATCCAAAATATGGGTCTAACCTTAATGTGCAAGACATAAGTGAGTTCTTGGTTGACAAATTAGATGCAAGCAAAATGAAAGAGGTCAATACTAAAGTAACCTGGCATGACCCTTGCCATTTGTCAAGAGGCCAAGGCATCAGAGAAGAGCCAAGAAAAATCATTGAAATGATTCCAGGAGTTGAATTTGAAGAGCTTGAACTTCCTAACCAATGCTGTGGTGCAGGTGGAGGAATCAAATCTGGAAAACCTGAAATCGCTTTAGGGCTCGCTAAAGACAAAGCAGAGATGGTTAAAGCAACAGGTGCAGATTATGTAACTACAATCTGTCCATTCTGTCAAATCAACATCCAAGACGGTTTGAACGAAATTGGTCTTGAAAACGTAAAAATATTAAATCTTATTCAATTGCTTAAAATGGCTTATGACGAATAGGCAATAAAATCAACAGAAGATTATCATGGAAAATAAAAACAAATCAACAGATAGGGGCAAAGTTAAGGAAATAGTTGAGGATGAGGAAACTAAACGCCTTAAGGAAAATATCTATGTTGTTTTTGTAGAATGTGAATCTCCTGGAAATGTTGGATTCTTAGCAAGAACCATGGGTAACTTCGGACTACACAAATTAGTTCTAATCAACCCATGCACCCTTAAGGATGAAGCTTATTATCAAGCCATGCATGCGAGGGAAACCGTTGAAAATGCATTGGTTTATGATACAGTTGAAGACTTTGTAAAAGACAATGAAATTGACTTTATTGTCGGTTCAACAGGAGCCCCTGGGGGAAGTTATAACCTCTCAAGGATTCCAATAAAACCGGAAGAACTTGGAAAGTCAATGAACTACAACGATAAGATAGCCATTCTCTTTGGAAGGGAAGGAAACGGATTGACCAATGCAGAAATAGAAATGTGTGACATAACTGTAAGCATTCCAACTGACCCAAGTTACCCTATAATGAACATTTCACATGCAGCAGCAGTCATTCTCTATGAAATCTTTAAAAACAGAAACAATTACCCTGTTGAAGGATTGGAAGAAAGCACTGCACTTGAAAAGGAATACTTGTTAAGTGATATGGAAAAGCTAATCGGCACACTATCCATTCCTGATCATAAAAAGAAAAACGGATTGAAAGTGTTCAAAAACATTATCAATCGGGCTTTCATTACTGGAAGAGAAGCACATACCTTAAAAGGCATTTTAAGACGCTTGAATAAAAAGATAGAAGAAGAAAACAATGAGGAATAATCAAAAAACCTTATACTTTAAAAACTTATCAAAAAATATTTAAATATTAAAAAATTATATCTATATAGACTTATATAAATAATAAAATTCAAGGGACTGAACTATGGACGATAAAGACAGACGAAAAGGATATTACGAAGATATAACTACATTTTTAGTTGGGCACACATTCCATACACGATTTTTCCTTTCTAGAATGACAAGAAGATCAAGGATATTTAAAAAAATCATTGATAAAATCCTTTTCGAAGATGATGAAGTTTATGTCCTTCCAAACAAAAATGCCGTCAATAAGACCATCACTACAAACATTGAAGTCAACCAAAGCTTCCAAAAAGATGACTCTGAATTTGTGCCGAGCCAAATAATCAAGGAAGTTATAAAAGAAGCTGAAGATATTGTCATTATGCACAAATGCCTTTGCAGAACTTCTGCAAATTGTGAGGATTACCCGCAAGACTTCGGTTGTATTTTCATTGGCCCTGCAAGCAGGAAAATAGCTTCAAAATACGGTAGAAGCGCAACTGTTGAAGAGGCCTTAGCACATGTTGGCAAGGCAGATGAATTAGGATTAAGCCATGTTATCGGTAGAAACAAAATCGATAGCGTTTGGATGAATGTAAGGCCAAAGGAAAAACTCTTGACAATTTGCCATTGCTGCCCTTGCTGTTGCCTATGGAAAGTTCTTCCAGACTTGGATGATGACATCAGCAATAAGGTGATGAGGCTTGAAGATGTTGAAGTGCATACAGTAAGCGATAACTGTAAGATGTGCAGAAAATGTTTAGGTGATGACGTTTGCTTTGGAAATGCAATCTATATTGAAGATGGAAAAATAAGCATTGATCAAGACAAATGTGTTGGCTGTGGGCACTGTGTTCAAACATGCAAGTTCGATGCTATTGAATTGAATTACAGCCAAAAATCTATTGATTCTGTATTAAATAGAATTGGGGAATTAGTTGATTATAAAAAATAATTAACTAATACTTTTTAATTACTTTTTTTAATTTAACTTATTTTTTCAATTTTGCAATCTAATTTTATAAAAACTTATAATAATAATTAAAAAGAAAAATTAAAATGTTAAATTATTAAGTTAAATTATTTGATTATAATAACTTATTTCAATAAATATTCTAATTAAATATTCTAATTAATTTAAAAAATTATTTTACTTATGGAGAAATATTAATGAATCATGAAAAAATGTTTAATATTGCACGTAAAAGAGGTTTCTTATGGCCATCTTTTGAGATTTACTCAGGAGTGTCTGGATTTACAGATTACGGACCTCTTGGAGCAAGCTTAAAGAATAACATCATGCAAAAGTGGAGAAAGCAATACATTGCAGGAGAAGGTTTCCACGAAATTGAAGGGCCTACTGTAATGCCTAAGGAAGTATTGAAGGCATCTGGACACGTTGACAACTTTACAGATCCAATGACCAAATGTCTCTCTTGCGGTGAAGTGTTCAGGGCAGACCACATCATTGAAGAGGCAATCGGTGAAGATGTGGAAAGCTTGGAAAATAGCCAAATGGATGAGATCGTTAAGGAAAACAACATCAAATGTCCAAGCTGTGGTGGAGACTTAGCAAACATCTGGAACTACAATTTAATGTTTAAGACTGAAATCGGAGCAAAAGGTGACAAAGTAGGTTACATGAGACCTGAAACAGCACAAGGAATTTTCATCCTATTCAAAAGATTATCCAGATTCTTTAAAAACAAGCTCCCATTCGGTGCTGTGCAACTTGGAAAAGCATACAGAAATGAAATCTCTCCAAGACAAGGGGTTATCCGTCTAAGAGAATTCACCCAAGCTGAAGCTGAAATATTCCTTGATCCTGAAGACAAGACCCATCCAAAATTTAAGCAAATAGCTGATGAAATTATATACTTATCCTCTCAAGATGTTCAGATGAATGATAAGGAAACCTTGGAAATCACTGCTCAAGAAGCACTCGACCAAGGTGTCGTATCTTCTGAAACATTAATCTATCAATTGTATCTTGCAAGAAAATTCTTGAAGGAATTAGGCATCCCTGATGAAGTATTGAGATTCAGACAACACTTGCCTGGAGAAATGGCTCATTATGCACTTGACTGCTGGGACGTTGAATGCTTGACTGACCAATACGGTTGGGTGGAAATCATCGGTATTGCAGACAGAGGAAACTACGACCTAACTGCACATAGCCAATTCAGTAATGAGGAATTGAGCATTTACATGGAATACGATGAGCCTAAGCTTGTATCTAAAACCATCGTAAAGCCTAACTTAAAGTTATTCGGACCTGCATTCAAAGGGGATTCTCCAAAAATCAAGACTTATATCGAAAACTTATCAGATGATGAAGTTCTAGCACTTAAGGAACAAATCGAAAGTGAAGGAAAATTCATCCTTGAACTTGACAACACCTTTGAGATTCTTGAAGAGCACTTAATATTTGAAGACATTGAAGAGGAAGTTAAAGGGGAAAGAATCATTCCTCATGTAATTGAACCTTCATTTGGTATCGACCGTATCCTTTACTGCACATTATTGCATTCATTTAAGACTGAAGAAGAAGGATTTGAAAAGGAATACTTCAAGTTTGCAAAAGAGATTGCACCAATTCAAGTAAGTGTCTTCCCATTGATGAACAAGGAAGGGCTCGGTGAAATAGCAATTGACATCACTCACAAACTTCGTGAAGCGGGTTTCACTGTAGACAATGACACTTCAGGAACCATCGGTAAAAGATATGCTCGTGCAGATGAAGTAGGTGTTCCAATAGCTATTACAGTTGACTTTGACACCAAAGAAGACAATACTGTAACAATAAGAGACAGGGACACTGAAGAACAGGAAAGAGTAAAAATAGAAGATTTAAAAGAAGTTATTGAAGCAAAACTTCAATAAACTTTTTTAAATTTTTAAACTTTTTTTAACTTCTACTTTTTTAAAATATATTTATACTTTTTAATACTTATTTAAATTTTTAAAAAGCCAAATACTTTTTTATACTTATTTAAAGCTCCTAATACTTTTTTTAACTTTTTCTAACTTTAAAAAATACCAAATAAGATTTAACATCCTTTTTTTATAAATGAAAACCTTAAAGTGCCCTGATTGACTTTTCAGAAAACTTCTTAAACAATATTCTGGCCCACTTAATCCCATCGGAATGTTCATTAAGAATAAAGCAGGAATTGTCAAAAAGCCCATCCTTAAAAAACAGACTTAAAGACATGAAATCATCACAGATTGTTAAGAATATCTTTAAGTCATAATCAACTTTTCTGATTATAAGCTGGCTCTTTTTTGAAAAATCAATCAAGTCATCATAATATTTGGATTTCTTTAAAGATGACAATACTTCCTCATTTGTAATTAAAATCAAATTATCTCCATTTTCAAGATTTTCCAATATTATCTCCAAATGTTCCTCAAGGAATATGGGCAGAATTATTTCCATATTACCGCAATTGCTTAAGAGTTCAAGGTATTGGGTAAAGGATTTTGAAAGGTTATGCTCATCAGACTCTACAAAAACCGAATCCTTCAGAAGATAAGTGTTTTTAAATGACTCTCTAGGAATGGATTCAATAGAATGATTTAGCCAAAAATCCCTATTGATTTCAAAAATATACAAATCCTGAAAAAGCTTTTTCAAGCTTGCAGAACATAAAACACCTTTGGAAGAAAGGGAATACTTTTTAAAATTCTTCTTGATTAAATTAATCCGCTCCAACTCCTTTAGGCCATGCAATATTGAAGCAGAGGGCTTATCCAATTCCTCTCTAAAATCATTTAAATCATATGCCTTATCAGATAATAGCAACAATAGCAAAGGTCTCATCTTAGAAGCCAATAAAAATCGAACAGTTAAAAAATCAACATACTTATTTGGTGAATCTTCTTCATTAAACATTAAACCACCTAAATTTAAAATAAAATTAATTCAAAATCAAAGCCAAAGCACATTGAGCATAGGAATCAAAAATGCTTAATCCCCAATCAATTGCCTTTTTCCTATCGGATAACAATAATCTGTTTTGATCATAAGTCCCATCTAGCTTAAACAATCCCACTGTAATGAATTCATTGGAAATGGCTAGGGCAATCTTAATATCCTCATCCAAATATTTTATGGAAAAATTGCCATCATAAATGCCTTTCTTAACAACATCATTCCCAATGTCTCTTATGAAACTATCCAATATGTCCCTAGAAACTACCAATTCCACCTTGATTCCTTTTAAGATTAATCTTCTTATCAATTTAGGATATTCAGGGTGAAGATAGGGAAATATGACCTTCAAATTTTTTGAATTTTTAAATAATCGTTTAAACTCCTTATGTGTCTTGTAGATATCCATTGAATTGCATCTTATCAATTCAGAGCCTTCCAAAGAGGATAGTTTATTTAAATCTTCAATGGATAATGAACTGATGTCATGATCCAACCAAAAATCCGCATTATTGCTTATTGTAGCAATAACATCTCTAAAATCCATCAATATAGTTGTATAAATCAACCCTAAATTTGTTAGCTGGAAGCTGTTATGAATTTTTTCAACATACCCTTCAGCACATAATTTATGAATATTGCTTGAAATTGAACTGTAACTTAATAAAGACCGTTTATTTATATCCCTTATTTTCAAGGGACCATCCAATAAGTCTATCAAGACTTTTATTCTAATATCAGAATTGTTTAAAAACTTTAACTCATCTCCAACAACTGAGAAATAATCCATATTATCACCATTTATATAACTAACTATCAAATCATTGATAAACTAAAATACCTTTAAGTTTATATAAACCATGATTTTAAAAATTATAAAATTAATACGAAAAATCAACAAAAAATCAAACAGAAAAATCAACAAAATTTAAACCTCACTACTCAAAACACCCCAATCAAATCGATAACCCCAGTAAAAAGTTAAAGATTTGAAAAAAATCAATGTTAACAAATAGTTAACTCAATTAGTAATTTTCATAAACACATATATAAACATGGTAGAAAAACGGGAAATAGAATTTCAAAATGACATCAATATTGATGTGAAACTGTTAATTTTTATAAAAATATTGAATTAAAATGATTTTTAGAAAAAATAATATATAAAACGAAGAAAAATATAATTAGAAACAAATTCTTAACTATTCATAATAATATTTTAACAAAAATCCCAATAGCTAGAAAAAAATTTAACAAATTCCTAAAAATGGTGAAAATATGATTGATACACATATGCATGCGGACTCAAGAAGCAGCGAAGACTTTGAAAAAATGTTTATTAGCGGAATAGATACTGCAATAACTTGCTCTTACTATCCTTATAAAATTGATAACATCCCAGAAATACTTTTAAACCACTTAAATAGAATCCTAAACTTTGAACCAAGGAGAGCAGGAGAATATGGCCTTGACTTAAGGGTTGCATTGGGGATTCATCCAGCAAACGCATTAAAGAACAATGAAATCATATTCGAAGCATTAGAGAGATGGATAGAAAATAGGGACATAATAGCTATTGGAGAAATAGGATTGGATGAGAATACTGATTTGGAAAAGGAAGTTTTTAAAAAGCAATTGGAATTGGCAGAAGATAGCAAATCAAAAGTCATTATTCATACTCCAAGAAAAAACAAGCTTGAAGTATTAAAGGACATTAAGGAAATAGTTCTTGAAAACATCAATCCAAAGCTTGTAGTCATCGATCATATAAACCTTAACACCGTTGAAGAGGTAATTGATGAAGATTTTACCATAGGATTGACTGTACAGCCTCAAAAGATGGAAGTTGAAGAGGCAATTGAAATTTTAGACAAATATGGATTTGATAAATTCCTATTGAATAGTGACATAAGCAATAAGCCATCTAATCCCCTTTCTGTTCCAAAAACAGTCAGAACACTAAAAAGATTAGGATACGATAAAAAAGAGATAAATAAAGTAGCATTTGAAAATGCAAAAAGCTTTTTCAATATTTAAATGAATAAAAAATAGAAATTTTGAAAAAAAGTATTAAAAAATTGAAAAGGGGAATAATTAAAAAATTATTCCATGATTAATTTTTCCGCAATTAATGTAGCGGATTCAACCATTTTAGGACAAAATTCAGTGAAAAGCTTATTTTCCACTGCATATTCAACTCCTTCTTTAGTTCTAATGTCACACCCTAACAATTCATTGCAGATATAAGAACCGTTTTTTGATTCAAATTCCTCTAAAAACTTGACGCAAACATCATCTGACTTTAGTTTGCTATCCACATCACCGACTTCACTTTGACCATACTTCAATCCTAAAGCCATTAATGCACCAGTGCATGCTCCACAAACCTCACCTTTACGCATGCCACTTCCAAAGCATCCCCCTATTTTAAGTGCCTGTTTTTCATCAATCCCTAATTCGTCAGAAAAGCTTGCAAAAACAGCCTGTGCACAATTGAACTTTAATCCGAATAATTCCACTGATCTTTCCACATGACTCATGATACCACTCCAAATAAAACTAAAATATAATAATAATGATAATAATGATAATAATAATACTAAAATAAACTAATTATTTAAAAAATTAATAAAAAAAGAATTTAAAATACTTGAAAAAAATAAAAAAATAAAAAAATAGAAAAAAAAGTAAATAGGAAAAACAATATGAGTATTGTTCCATTTAATCTTTTCTAACTAATTTAACTCTAGATGGAGTTACAATAATTAAGTTCTTGTCTTCAGTTTGTGAAAGCAAAATTGCTTCTGCACCATATTGATGTCTTAAAAGCTTTAAGATTTCTCCTGCTTGTCTGAAGTCCTTTTCACTTTGTTTTTCAAGGAATTTTAAATCAAGAATTACAGGATTGTTTTCTTCAACGATTTGGTCAAAGATGTAATCCATATCATCTACGGATTTTGGTCTGATTAAGACAATTTCATAAAAAGTTTGTTCTGGAGAGATTGTAGTGAATTCATCTTCGAAAAAATCTTCTTCTCCGTAATCGCTAATTCCGTATGCAGTGCCAAAGTCATCTTCTTCAAAACCAAGGCTTTTCTTTAAATTATCTGTAAAACTCATTTTGATCTTCCCTTAAATTTAATAAATAAAATTGATTAATTAATTTAAATAAATTTAAAAAAATTTTAAAATTTTATACATATTTAATAAAAAATTTGTTTAATAATTTAAAAGTTTAATAAATTAAACTTTGTTACATTAAAGTATATATTTTTTTATAGTTATAAAAGTTATTATTTTTTTTATGAAAAAATGGATTTTATAAAAATAGAATTTTATGATAGGGCATGAAAAAATATTAAAAAATATTAAAAGTTTTAAAAAAAATAGTAAAAAAATATGAAAAGTTTTAAAAAAAAATAGTAAAAAAAGAAATAAAATAATTAAATAAAAATCAATTAGTTTTTATCTAAATATTCTAAAATTGCATCTAATATTTTAGCTGCTCCACCAAAATACATATCTGCTGCAGGCAAGCCGTATTTCTCTTCAAAGCTTTCTAAAGTCATGTCTTCATCAGCATTTCTTAAGTTAATTGATAATCCAACGACTTTAGTGGTAGGTACAACAGCTTCAATAGCTTTTACCTCATAATCAATACCTCTTGGTTCACGGTATGGATGGTTTGGTCTGTGACCTACGATAACTGCATCTGGATCTGCACCGATTAGGATACATGCAGACAATCCTCTTGGGTGAGGGTTTCCATCTTCAGTTAAGCTTGATTGCCCTTCGATAAAGATAATGTCCGGTTGGTCATTTTCCTCAACATATTTGATTGAACTTAAAATAGCTGAAGGAATGTCCATTGCAGATAAGCTTCCTGCTCTGAAGTTAAATGCAGTAGGCTGTTCCAATCCCATTTCATCAGTGGAAATGATAGAAGCTTTCATTCCTCTTTTCATAGCTTCAATTCCTAATGATTTGGTAGTGGTTCTTTTACCACATTCCTGGGAAGTACCTCCAACAAAAATAACAGGTGCCTTTGCTTCATATGAAATCTTAGGCAATACTTCACAGCATTTTTCAGGCGCTACACCGCAAATCTTACGTACAACATCCAATCTTGGACTAATCTCTTTAATGCAAACATCATTTTGTTCAGCAAGTTTTAATAAAGATTCATTTTCAGATAATGATAAAGATCTAAATGAAACAACTGCATTCTTACCATTTGCCAATGCTTGAACTGCATATTTTAAAGCAGTCCCTTCAGCTCCAATAGGCAACATGATTGCTACAGTATTTGCTTCAGTAGATTCAAATAAATCTGATAAGTTTGATGCCACTTCAAGACCACAGAAAGGTTTTCCTTGTTTTGCAGGGTTATCATCAAGGAATCCTACTGTTTCAATCCCTTCGAGGTTAGAGAACTTTTCTCCTCCACCTCCACATCCTACTATAATATAAGGATTCAATTCTTGAAGATCTTCAACAGAATTTATAGAATACAAGTAATCACTCCTCTTTTAAAAATTGTGTAATTTTGATAAAAATATTATTTTGATAAATTGTTAAACATTGAACTTCTTTAAATAAATTTATTATATACTAATGAAATAAATAATACATTATCCAACATCATAGAATTTATCTTAATGTATGTATATATTTATTATTATTTATAAATATTAGCATAAAACAATTAAAGATAGATTTTTGTTTTAAAAAATCTTTAAATAAAATCTTGTATAAAAATTATAATAGAAAATTGAAAAAATTATATATAAAAAATATAGAAAATCTGAAAAATTGTTTAATTATGTGATTTATTGATAAGTGCATCTACATCTAGAAAATACAAAATAGACACTTAGTAACAACTATTCAAATTATAAGACTTAGACTTAATAATTATCAATAACTATTGCACAAGTATGAAAATTAATAAAGGAGAGAATTAATATGAACACAGATGATGTTACAACTGGAAAAAGTGCAGAAATGAAGATGGATTGTCCAGTATGTGGAGGAAAAGGAACTGCAACTTACACTACTCAAACTCATGAACTTGCTTATTTTGGAGAGGTTGTTGAATCAACAATACAATGTGAAAGATGTGGGTTCAGACATAATGACGTTTTGGCAACTGAACAGAAAGACCCTGCCAAACATAGTTTGATAATTACCAAAAAATCTTTGGACTCAAGAGTGGTCAGGTCACAGTCCGCTACAGTTTCACTACCTGAAATTGGAATCAAAGTTGAACCTGGCCCAAAGTCTGAAGGATACATTTCAAATGTTGAAGGTGTTATTGTAAGATTCATTGAAGCAACTGAAAGGGCATTGAATATGTTTACTGATGAGACATCTCAACAAAATGGAAAAATGGTTATTGAAAACCTGCACAAGATTTTAGAGGGTGAACTTGAAACTCTCTTGCTTATCGAAGATCCATTCGGACAAAGCAAAATCATGGATGTTCGTGCAAAGACAGAACCATTAACTGATGAGGAACTTAAAAATCTAAAAACAGGTTATACTGTAATTGATTAGATTATTAAAAATAGTGAAAATTTTAAAAGATAAAATAATTTGAAAAATTAAAATTTTGAAAAAAGTAGTTAAAATTGAATTTATTTATAAATATTAAAAATAAAATTATTAAAAATAAAAAAAATAAGAAAATTAGAAGATTTATTCTTCTATTTCTTCTTCATCTTCTTCTTGTTTTGTCATAGATAATGGAGTGAACTCATCTTCATCTACAACGTCTTTTAATTTAAGAGTCTTTTGAACATCCATAGCTAATGCATCACAATCTGCTTTAATAGCATTTAAGTGTAATAAGATTCTTTCTTTTTCTTGGTTGATTCTTTTGATGTTAGTGTATGGATAGGTTGACTCTTTAAGCATTTCATACTCAATGGTTGTGTATGGGTACTCATTGAGTTGTTCACAAACTTGCTTGAGGATGTCTCCTAAGAACTTGTTCATTTCTACTTTTACTCTTTCCCTGATCATTTTGTCATCATCAAGGTTTTGTTTCATTAAACGAACAACTTCTGCTTTAGCGAAAGGTAAGTATTCATCTTCCTCTTCTTCGATTTCAACATTATTGATTTCTTCTTCAGCCATAATAACGTCTCCATAATAAATATTATAAATTTTATTAATAATTGATTACAACTGAATTATTAACTGGCTAATGCAATAATTAGTTCATAAAAGTTTATCATAAATGAAAAATTACAATAAAAATTTTAATATTAATAAAATTTATCTAAATTTTAAATAAATCATGAAAAGCAAGTGAAATATAAATTTGGATTAAAAATTATTTTTATTTTTTAATAAAAATTGATTTGAAATCTAAAAAATCCATTTGCTTATCTAGATGTAATAATATATTTGTTTAAAGGAATATATAAAGGTATCGTATTATTTTAATTTTATGATTATTTTTTCATATAGTTTACTCTATAACTATATGAATAATTATAGCAAAAGTCAATAATTTTGATAGCTTATAAAAATTGAAAAATCCCTTTTTTAAAACTATAAAGCATATAAAAAATATAAAAATTATTAAATGGAAAATCAATGAAAATTGTTGTAAAAAATAGAAATAGTATACTATAATTGAAACAATAGTGAAAGAAGCAGTGAAAATTTTTTGAAAATAAAAATTATAAAAAAATAATAATAAAATAATAATAGAATAATAATAAAAAAATAATAAATAAAAAAATAAAATTTAAAATTTTATTTTAAAAACCAATAATTTTAGTCAGCACAAGGATCAAGATTGAAAGCATATCTGTATTCTTGGTTTACAATATTGGAACCTTCGAATCTTCCATCGATAATGCTTGAGATCTTTTCAATTGAATCAAGTGAAAGCTCTTTTCCTTCTGCTATTGGGAAGAAGAAAGTGATTACATCATCGGTTATAAGATAATTCAATTCAAAATCTTCCTTTTCAAATTCGCCTTTAAATACTTCAGTGAGTTTTTCTTCTATATTCTTTTCAAGATTTGCCATAATTTCACCTCATATTAAAGTTATATAAACATTATGCAATATTACATATAAACTTTTCATCTATCCAATAAGCCGAAAGGGTTTTTAATCCATGTCCAAACTAAAGTTCAAGCTGCTTGCCTGATGGGTTATTGAACCTAAAGAGATAATGTCCACATCCAATGGTGCATAATCCAATATGTTGTCTTCAGTGATTCCGCCGGAAATCTCAATCAAGACATCTTTTCTCAAATCCTTTTCTTCCAATGCATTTAGAGTGTCTTGAACTTCCTGAGGAGTCATGTTATCAAACATGACAATGTCTGCACCGTTTTCACAGGCAATGATTGCATCTTCAGTTGATTCAACTTCAATTTCAATCTTTTTGGAAAAGCTATTGTTCTCTTTAGCCAATTCAAGAGCCTTTTTGACTGAACCGACAACAGCAATATGATTGTCCTTAATCAATATCATGTCATCCAATGCATTCCTATGACTGTCTCCCCCACCAATTGCAATAGCTAACTTATCATACTTCTGAAGTGCAGGAGCAGTCTTACGGGTTCCTGCAACCCTTATTTTAGGGTTCACATCATGAACCTTATTGACTATCCTATTTGTTATGGTAGCAACACCAGACATTCTCATAAGCAAATTAAGTGCAGTGCGCTCTAAAAGAAGAATCTTGCGGGCATTACCTTCAATCTCTAAAAGGATATCCCCTTTAGCAATCTCATCCCCATCCTTTTTAGAGGATATGATTTCAATGCCATACTCTAAAAACATTTCCTTTATGATTTCAATTCCTGCAAGGATTCCATCATCTTTAGTGATCAATTTAGCATAAAATATCTTATTTTCTGGAATTAATGCGTTTGAAGTGATATCTCCAAAACCTTCATCCTCACTAAGCATGTACTTTATAATTTCATCCATTTTTACACCAAAATTATTGAAAACATTTATAAAAAATCAAAATTGATTACAATAATATATGTTTTAAACCATTAATATATATTACATATCAAATCAATATTTAAATCAATTTATATATGTAAATTAACAAAATATTAATTATAAGACAAAATATAATTTAATTCAACTATTCAACCGAAAATAGCTGATAAAATTTATAATTTAAGTGATTTTATGGAAATTACATTTTTAGGAACCTCATCTGCAGTGCCTTCAAAATATAGAAACCATGCAGGAATAATCTTGAAATACTTTAAGGATACACTGCTCTTTGATTGTGGGGAAGGAACACAAAGACAATTGACTTATGCTAAGATAAGCCCTATGAAAATAGACAAGATATTCATCAGCCACTTTCATGGAGACCATATCCTAGGTTTGGCAGGACTTATTCAATCCATGGGATTTAGAGGTAGAGAGGAAGACTTGGATATCTATGGACCTAAAGGACTGGAAAAGATAAAAACTGTGATTTCCAACTATGGATTTTTCCAAATAAATTTCAATATAAACATTCATGAAATCGATGAAGGAATAGTTGTGGAAACTGATGAATACATCATCAAGTCAATAATTGCAGAGCATAACATTCCAAATATCGCTTATTCAATTTATGAAAAGAAAAAGCCTCGCTTCTTAAGGGAAAAGGCAATTGAGCTTGGAGTTCCAGTAGGCCCTGCCTTTGGAAAGCTTCACAGTGGCCAAGAGGTTGAAGTGGATGGAAAGATAATCAAGCCTGAACAGGTATTAGGACCTCCAAGAGCTGGAAAGAAAGTCACTTACTCTGGAGATACAAGGCCTTGTGAAAAACTGATTGAACTTGCTAAAGACAGCGACGTTCTTATTCATGAAGCAACTTACGAGGATGCGGACAAAGACAAGGCAATTGAAAATTGCCATTCCACTTCAAAGGAAGCTGCAGAAATAGCTAAAGAGGCAAATGTCAAATTATTGGTCTTGACTCACATAAGCACAAGGTATACAAGTGATTTGAATATAAAGAATGAAGCTAAGGAAATATTTGAAAATACCATTGTGGCAAATGACTTTACTGAAATTAACATTGGAAAAGACAAGACTTCCATAAATTTCAAGAACATATTAACCGTAAACAATGATTAAAAAGAATAGAAAACTAATGGAAACTATTATTAAAAAGAGAAGAAAAAATAAAAGAGGATAGGGATAAAATGGATTTCACATCTCAAATATTGGACGTTATGTTTCATCTTTTTAATTTAAGGAATATCATATACATTTTGCTGATTATAATAGGTGGGCTCATCTTCATCAGAATAGGAGATAAAATGCTCACTAAGCTAGAGCAAAAATTCGATTTGAATCTCACTGCCCATTATCTATTTAAGGACATAGTGAAATACACAGTGATTATTGTAGCCATTGCATGGATATTGCATGTTCTTGGAATCAATTTAGAAAGCATCATAATCAGTTTAGGTGTTGTAGGTATTGTAATAGGTTTTGCATCACAAGACATTGTCTCCAACTTCATTTCAGGAATCTTTGTAATCAGTGATAAAAGAATCAAAGTTGGAGAGGTCATTGAAGTCAATGGATTTAAGGGAACAATAAAGAAAGTCGGATTCAGAAATACGACTATGATAAATCAGGACAACTACGAAATAACAATCCCTAACTCTGTTTTATCAAAAAATATCTATAAGATGTATAAGCCAACTGAAGACCATAGGCTAAGAATCATTGCAACCTTGCCTCATGGAATGAATATTCCAGAATTCAAACAAGAGCTTGATAAGATCATGTATGAATACGATTGGGTAGTGAATGATAAAACTTCAATATTTTCAAAGGATTACACTGAATGGGGCCCTAAAGTTGAGGTAAGCTATTGGATAACAGACTATAAGTACATTGACTGCGGTAAAGTCACAATCTTGGAAAATATCAATAGATTGATTGATGAATATAAGAACAAGAAAAATCAAGATAAAGTATAAGAAATAATAATTATTTTTAATTAAAAAAATTAAAAAGATTTAAAAAAATAACAATAGTTAATTTTTTTAAGCAAAAAGAATAAAGATAATATAATAACTAAAAATATTATACTAATCCCATTGTAAAGAGGGATAAAAATGAATGAATTACAGAAAGAAATTATTCAATTGAAAGAAGAGAAGAATGCGATTATACTCGCACATAACTACCAACCAAAAGAAATTCAGGAAATAGCTGATTTCCTTGGAGACTCTTTAGAATTATGTAATAAAGCTGCAGAAGTGGAAGATAGGGACATCATTGTATTCTGCGGAGTAGACTTTATGGCAGAAACTGCATATATGCTAAACCCTGATAAAAATGTTTTAATCCCAGATATTGATGCAGAATGCCCTATGGCACATATGCTTACTGGAGAGCAAGTCAGAGAAGCAAAAGCAAAATATCCTAATGCTGCAGTCTGCTTATATGTAAACAGCCTTGGTGAAGCAAAAGCGGAATCCGACATTCTCTGTACTTCTGGAAATGTAAAAAAGGTTGTAGCAAGCTTAGAAGAAGACACAATTCTCTTTGGACCAGATACCAATCTTGGAGAATTCGTTCAGCCATTCACTGACAAAAAGATCATTCCTATTCCAGGTGACGGACACTGTTATGTTCACAAGCTATTCCACAAAGAGGACATTGAAGATGCAAGGAAAAAATATCCTGGTGTAGACATCTTAATTCACCCTGAATCCAACAAAGAGGTTCAGGAAATGGCAGATTATGTCTTAAGTACTGGTGGAATGCTTGCACATGTAAGGGACAGCCAGGATAAGGAATTTGTCATTGGAACCGAAGTTGACATGATTACAAGACTTAAATCAGAGTGTCCAGACAAAACCTACTACCCATTGCTTGAAGGAGCTATTTGCAAAACCATGAAACTCCACACATTGGAAAAAGTAAGGGACTGCTTAATCAATGAAGAACCTAAAATCATTGTCCCTGATGAAATAGCTGAAAAATCAATCAATGCTGTAGAAAGAATGCTTGAAGCATCTAAATAAAAATAGTAAATAAACAATTAGATAAAAAGAATTACTCTTTTTATCACTTTTCTCTTTTTTATAAAATCTAAAATTCTAATAAGAATTAAACATGAAAAAACTCTTTTTTTAAAAAAATTTAAAACTTATTTCATATCTTCCAAGAAGCTTGCAATGAAATAAGTCATTTCAATCTCTTCCCTTTTTATAAAATCTTCAAGTTTAAAATGTGCATCATCTGAAGCGAATGGGAAGAATTTTCTGGAATAGAATATATTAAGGAGCAAATCACCATCTTCCACTATGGTTTCTCCTTCCAAGTTATTCAATAAAAAATCCAATTCCTTTTCACTTAAGCCAGATGCCCTATAAGTTACATAGTGCATTTGATCTTCAGTTTCTCCATAATCCTCAACTTTAACACTTAACATATTAATCCCTTTAAATCTCTTATACTTTTAAATTAAGATATGAATTTTTAAATTTTAATATTTTTCTAAAATCTTAACTATGTCCATAAATCTGTAATGAACATTGGACTTGCATCATCTGCCTTTTCAAATCCACAATGCTCATAGAACTCAATCTCATCATTGTAGGAAACAACTACAATACGCAAATAGTCTTTATACTTATCAGTCACTCTTTTCATCATTTCCTTTCCAATTCCCATTCCTTGATAATCCGGTCTGATAAGAACATAATGGACATAAGCTGTCATTATCCCATCATCCATTGCACAAACCATACCAACTAGCTTTTCTCCATCCCATGCAGAACATACTGTTTCGAAGTTTTTCATGGCAATTACAAGTTTGTCTGGGAAATGGCCTGAAGACCAGTCAACTGATAGGAACAGGTCTTTTAAATCTTCTTCTGTAAAATCATGAATATCTTTGTAAGTTATTTCCATTAAAACACCTTAAAATATCTAAATATCCTAACATTTTAAATGTCTCTAAATTCTTTAATGAACTCTTCCAAATCCTCTTTTACCTTAAACAATTCATTAGAACCAACATGACCCATGCAAGAGTCAAAAATAAGCAATTTGTTATCCTTAATCATTTTGCTCATTGGAATTGCATCAAGATTTGGTGGGAAGTATTGGTCCTGATTAATAGCTATAATCAAGACTTTAGCAGTGATATTTTCCAATTGGTCTGTTAAATCATAATCTAATGAAGAGTTATTCATATAAATCAAATCATTAGGATCTTCCTCTAAGCTTTCCTCTGCAAACTCAGCCATAGCAAGCCCAATTTCCTCATTTGTCATATTGTTTCTATATTCCTCTCTTGATAATCCATAGCAATACATTGCATCTGATGAAAGCTTTAAGCTTCTCTTTAATGAGTCTGAAAGAGGCAAATCATAATCTCCACCATTATAATCTGGGTCTGATTCCAAAATATTGTTCATGATCTTGCTTAAGGCATAATTATGTCCACCTACCTTAAAGCTGCTAACAAGAGAAATGATAAAATCAACAGAATTCGGATAAACGCATCCCCAAGTCAAGACTTCAAAACCCCCCATTGAGTTTCCAATTAGCCCTTTTACATGAGTGATTCCGAATTTCTCTTCAATAAATTGCTTCTGGAAGTTTACCATATCTTCCACATCATACTCTGGAAACCTATTCATAAGCCCAGTTGTTGATGGGCTAGCAGAACCGGGACAGCCAAGAGCACTGACTGAAATGAAGAAGAATTTATCTGTATCAAATATCTCTCCGCTACCCATATCCTCAGAAATGCGTCTTGCAGAGTAACAGCTTCCACTTGAACCATGAAAGTAAATCACAGCATTTGAAATGATTCCCTCATTATCATATTGTGGAGTTCCAAAGGTGATGTATTCAACTTTTGCATCCTTCAAGACTTCTCCATTATTGAATTTAAACTCATACAAATAAAAATACTCTGCTTCAATAGCTTCTACATCAAACATGATATCAACCATAAAAATTAGAAAAATAAGAAAAAATAAGAAAATAAAACAATCATCATTTAATTAATAATCATTGTATAAATAATCATTGTATAAATAATCATTGTATAAAATCCGATTTTATTTTAAACCTAAAAGTTTAGCTGCATTTTCATAAAGAATCAAATTGCGCTCTTCTTCAGTTAAATCAATCTTATTGAACATTTCCATCTCACTTGTTGATTCCCACATTGGAAAATCAGTTGCCCACAAGACCTTATCTGCACCATATGCATGAATCAAATCCTTTGCAGTTTCAGGAGACAATGCATATAAGCTTGAACTGCAATCCACAAATAGATTAGGAGTTCCTGCCAATTCTTCAGTTGCCTTTTCCCACATGCTCCATCCTGCAAAATGAGCACCAATGACAGTGAGATCTGGGAACCTTTCAAGGAATGGTTTAAGATGTTCTGGGTTTGAATAATTATATCTGAAATCACCACAATGAATCATAATCGGCAATCCTCTTTCATTGATTGCTTCTCCCATTTTAAATGCCTTTTCCTCATTTAAGGCAAATTGCTGGAAATCAGGATGAACTTTAACCCCTTTAAGGCCAAGTTCAATAATGTAATCCAAGTCACCTTCAATGTCTTCACTATCAGGATGCAATGTTCCAAAACCTGTAAAAAGGCCTGGGTGGGATTTAACCTCAAAGCTGATGAATTCATTGATTGATTGAACCTGCTTTGGAGTTGTTGCAACTGAATGGATAAGATAATGAACAGCACCTACCTTGTTTCCATCTTCAATCAAATCATTTACAGTCCCATTTAAAGACATATGAAGGTCATAAAAATCACGTATCCCCTTTACAGCCTTTGCTGCAATCTTATCTGGATAAATGTGACAATGAGAATTAATTACTTTTTGCATATTAAATTAACCGCCTAATAAAATTATATAATTATAAAATTTTTTCTATTAATTAATTTGTATCAAATCATTTAAAAAAGTTTATATTACCAGATTAAGTAATTTAAATAAATTGTAATGGATGAAATAAATTTTAAAGAAATGAAATAAGATAAAAATAAAATAGAAGTTGAAAAGCTAAAGCTAAATCTCGCTTCCTTTAACTTTTCCCTTAATCAATCTGTCCACATAAAGTTCAATGTATCCATAAGCTATTACGGAACCTAAAAAACCACCTAAAAGCATACCATAATAAATTCCACGCTCACCCATATTGAATACAAATCCTAAAAGGTATGCAAATATCAATACGAGGACAAATTCCCGGAATGCGGTTAAAATAAAGGAAGTTGTTCCTTTTCCAAGCCCTTGGAATACATTTCCGGCACTTGCACCAAATGGGACATACAATATGAAAAGGCACATCAATTGAATGAATGAAGCAATCAACGGTTCAAGATGTGAGCTTGCCTCTGAATAAGAGAATATGAATGCAACTTGATTTGCAAATACAAAGAGCAATATGCAAACTATAATGGATGAGATTAGACCTAACTTAACGGAATATCTGCATGCAGTTCTAATGTTTTCATACTTCTTAGCACCATATGCAACACCTGCAACTGTAATTGCTGCAGTTCCAACACCAATAGCTGGAAGCAATCCTAAGGATATGATTCTCCATCCTGCAGTATAAACAGCAACTGCAACTGAACCTGAAACCAAAGTAAGCATATAATTGACAGTAACAGCAAGAGCTGCCAT